>Ga0308170_10001337_pt1 | contig 24053 bp, 15 predicted proteins | sample PhyBR2_2_FD_202136 | JGI IMG/M metagenome (GOLD analysis project Ga0308170, IMG submission 202136) | Phyllosphere microbial communities from UC Gill Tract Community Farm, Albany, California, United States - DLSLSB.R2 | ecosystem: Host-associated > Plants > Phyllosphere > Unclassified | place...
GCCCTCCGGCTAACTGAGAGAATAGGAACCATGACTTCCAGCAACCCTCGCAACGAGGCACTCTTCGACCGCGCCCGCCAGCTGATGCCGGGCGGCGTTAACTCGCCGGTGCGGGCCTTTGGCTCCGTCGGCGGCACTCCGCGCTTCATGGTCTCCGCCAAGGGCCCGTACCTGACCGATGCCGACGGCAAGGAATACGTGGACCTCGTCTGCTCCTGGGGCCCGGCCCTGCTGGGACACGGCCACCCCGCCGTACTCGAAGCGGTCCATGCCGCCGTGGACCGCGGTCTGTCCTTCGGCGCCTCCACCCCTGACGAGGCGAACCTGGCTGCCATCGTGCAGGAGCGCGTGCCCGCCGTCGAACGCCTCCGGATGGTATCCACCGGCACCGAAGCCACCATGACAGCCGTCCGGCTGGCCCGCGGGTTCACCGGGCGCAACTTGATCATCAAGTTTGCAGGCTGCTACCACGGCCACCTCGACGGGCTCCTCGCCGCCGCCGGCTCCGGCGTGGCAACGCTGGCCCTGCCCGGCTCCGCGGGCGTCACCGAGGCCACCGCCGCTGAAACCCTGGTGCTGCCTTACAACGACCTCACGGCCGTCAAGGAAGCATTCGCGGCCCACGGACAGAACATCGCCGCCGTCATCACCGAGGCGGCGCCGGCGAACATGGGCGTGGTTACCCCTGCCGAAGGGTTCAATGCAGGGCTCGCCCGCATCACCCGCGAACACGGCGCACTCCTCATTGTGGACGAGGTCCTCACCGGCTTCCGCACCGGCTACTCCGGCTACTGGGGCCTCACCGGCGGCGCCCCGGACGCCGAGGACCCGTGGACGCCGGACCTGCTCACCTTCGGCAAAGTCATCGGCGGAGGAATGCCGACGGCGGCCCTCGGCGGCCGTGCCGACGTCATGGACTACCTGGCTCCCACGGGCCCGGTGTACCAGGCCGGGACCCTGTCCGGAAACCCGGTGGCTATGGCGGCCGGCGTTGCCACCCTGACCAACGCCACCCGGGACGTCTACTCCTTCATCGACGTCCGGTCGCTGGAGCTCTCCTCGGCGCTGTCCAACGCCCTGGACGCCGAGGGCGTTGACCACTCAATCCAGTTCGCGGGAAACCTCTTCTCGGTGGCGTTCGGAACCTCGGCCAACGGCGTCCACAACTACGCTGACGCACAGGCGCAGGAGACCTTCCGTTACGCTCCGTTCTTCCACTCCATGCTGGAATCCGGGGTCTACCTGCCGCCCTCGGTCTTCGAGGCCTGGTTCCTCTCGGCCGCGCACGACGACGACGCCATGAACCGCATCTACGACGCCCTTCCCGCGGCAGCGAAGGCCGCTGCCGCCGCCCGGGGCTAGGGCTGGGCGCGCAAGGCGGACTCCCGCCGTCGGGCGTTAACCGAAAAATCCCCGCCTCCCGGACAAAACCCTCCCTCATGAGAGGGGGAAATGTCCGGGAGGCGGGGATTTCCCGTTGGTTCGCTACAGGACGTCCGAGAGGAAGCCCTTGAGGCGGTCCGTCCTGGGATCGGTAAAGAGCTGCTCCGGGGGACCGGACTCCACCACCACTCCGGCATCCATGAAGGTGACTACGTCCGAGACGTTGCGGGAGAAGCCCATCTCGTGGGTCACCACCACCATGGTCATGCCGCCCTTGGCAAGGTCCGTCATCAACGAAAGGACGCCCTTGACCAGCTCAGGGTCCAGCGCGGAGGTTGCCTCGTCGAAGAACATGACCTCGGGCTTCATGGCCAGCGCGCGGGCGATCGCCACGCGCTGCTGCTGGCCGCCCGAGAGGTTGGCCGGGCGGGAATCAGCCTTGTGCTTCAGCCCCACCAGGTCCAGTTGCTCCAACGCTTCGCTGCGCGCCTGCTCCTTGGAAAGCTTCCGCAGCTTCCGCAGGGCCAGCGAGACGTTTTCCTCCACGGTCTTGTGGGGGAACAGGTTGAACTGCTGGAACACCATTCCGATCCGGCGCCGGAGCTCGTCCGGGTTGTCCTTCAGCACCGAACGGCCGTCCAGCAGGATGTCGCCCTGGTCAGGTTCGATCAGCCGGTTCATCACCCTCAGCAGGGTGGACTTGCCCGAGCCCGACGGCCCGATGACGGACGCAGTGGTGCCCTGCGGAACGTGCAGGTCAATGCCCCGCAGGACGTGGTTGCTGCCGAAGGAAAGGTGGATGTTCTTGGCGCTCAGTGTTCCCGATGCGAATTCGCTCATGCCTGGGCTCCCTTCCCGACGACGGCTGCTGCCTCGTCCGGTTCTTTCTTTTCGGGCCGGCCGGTGCGCAGCCGGGCATCGATGTAGTTGACCAGGTGAGTGAGCGGAATGGTCATGGCGAGGTAGAAAATGGCCGCTGCCACGTACGGGGACAGGTTCCCGCTGCGAGCGGCAGCATCCTGGCCGATCTGGAACAGTTCTCGTTCGGTGGCCAGCAAGCCCAAGGTGAAGACCAACGAGGAATCCTTGATCAGCGCAATAAACTGGTTCATGAGGGCAGGAAGCACCCGGCGGATACCCTGGGGAACCACTACGAGCCGCATGGATGCGCCGTAGCCGAACCCCAGGGCACGCGACGCCTCAAGCTGCCCTTTGTCTACGCTCTGGATGCCGGAGCGGAAGATTTCGCCCGTGTAGGCGGCGGCCATAAGCGACAGAGCCGCAACTCCCATGGGGTAGGGGCTGTTGCTACCCGTTAGCTCACGGAAGATTGGTCCGAATCCAAGGCCGATGACGAGGATGGTGAGGACGGCCGGGAGTCCACGAAATACGTCTGTGTACACCCGCGCCGCCCACCGTGCCACAGGATTCCGCGAAATCCCCATGAGAGCCAGGATCAGGCCGGCGAAGGCCCCAATAAGTCCCGAAGTGATCGCAAGGACCAGGGTATTGGGCAGGCCCACAGTGAACATGCTTGGCAGAACCTCAGCGATCTTCCCCCAATCAAGGAAGGTCTCTCGGAGTCGTGTCAGGAAATCCATATGGCGTCGCTATCTTTTCTGGGTAGCCGGTGTCTAGTTCGCTGGGACCTTGACGGCTTTGCTGCCCGGCTTCCAACCCTCGGGGGTCTGCTCGGCAGCGGTCGGGCGGTCCGTGTACCACTGGGCAGTCAGCTTGGACCAAGTGCCATCGGCAACCACGGCATCAAGGGCCGAATTCAGCGCTTCGAGCAGGGCAGGGTTGTCCTTGGCTACGGCGTAGGCGGTGAAATTCTGGGTGTTGAGCTTCTTCTCAGCAATTTTCGTGCCGTCACCCGGCTTGACCTGGCCGGTCGCCTGCTGGGAAGGGGACACCCAGGCGTCCACCTGCCCGCTCTTCAGGCTGGCGAAGACCGTGTTGTAGTCGGGGAAGGAAACGGGCTCAATGTTCAGGGTGTTCTTGACGTAGTCTTCCTGGACACTGCCACTGACGACGCCAATTCGGAGGCCGCTCTTCAGCTCGGCGAACGTCTGAACCTTGGCGTTTTCTTTAGTCACCAGGGCCATGTAACCGAAGTCGTAACCGTTGGTGAAGGCCACCGTTTCACGGCGGGCGTCGGTGGTGGAAATCGAGGAGGATCCGACGTCGAACTGCTTGTTTTTGACCTGGCTGAGGAGCGCCTGGAACTTGGTGGACGCGAACTCGACCTTGAGCCCCAGCTTGTCGGCCATCGCGCGCAGAAGCTCATTGTCGTAGCCGGTGAACTTGCCGGAGGAATCAACGAAGATGTTCGGCGGAGCGTCTGACAACGTTCCCACGCGCAGGGTGCCCTCCGTGATGAGGCCGAGCTTGCTCTTGTCGATCTTGTCGATCGGGGTCACGTTGGCAGTGGTGTACTTGTCCAGTGTCTGCTGGTCACTGCCCTTGAGGGCGTCCGTGGGGGTGCCGCTCGGCTGGGAGGAGCCGCCGCCGCAGGCTGCGAGGGAAACCGCGAGGGCAAGTGCAACGGGAGCGGTAGTGAGCCACTTCATCGCTTTGATTTTCATCAGGTTGTCACTTTCATGAGAGTCGTAAGTCGACCGGGCCGCAAGGCAGCGCTGTGGCGCCTGGCACCTGCCCGGCGCGGATTGGGCTGTCCGGGGCAGGGGTGACCGCAAAACTTTATTGTCTCATCCGGGGGTACACGCTCGGTTGGCTGAAGAAGCACGCGTTGGACCGGGCTGAGGCCGAACTATCTTCGACTATTAGTCTGCCAGCTACCGATCCCACTGCCCGAAACCTGTTACAGCGAACGATTTGGCAGTCGTCACGGAGGTTTTTATTAAGCGGCGTGACTGTGACATGCCTCCCACTTGAAAGCGTTCCGGAAAGCTAGAAGCCACCGGTCGTAGCGTCCTGGGGCGGCAGCACGGGCCAGTCACCCTCGATGACGGCCGCCGGCTTGGTCTTTCGAAGATACCCCTGGAAATCCGCGGCCTGGCTAACGGCCCAATCCACCTGGAGCTGGTGCAGCTGGCTGGCCGGCATCATCAGCTTTGGGAACTTTCCCGCCATCGCATCCAGGACGCGAAGGGTGGCCAGGGCATCCGCGGCTGAGGTGTGGGCGTTGTCCAGCACCACGCCGTACTCCTCGCACAGGGCGGTGAGCGTGCGCTTGCCTTTACGGTACCGGTCGACCTGCTTGTTCATGATGTAGGGGTCGAGGACCGGGAAGCGGGTGAGCTGGGGAACCCCGTGGCGGGCGGACTCGGCGGCAAGGACCGTGAAGTCGTAGCTCGCGTTGAACGCGATCACCGGTGTCCCGGCGTCAAAGAGTTCCTGGAGCACCGCGGCCACCTCGCGGGTGACTTCGTGTGCAGGCCTGCCGTCCCGCCGGGCCTGTTCGGTGGTGATGCCGTGAATGTCGCTTGCCTCGGTGGGAATCTCCACACCCGGGTCCGCCAGCCACTCATGCTCCTTGATGACTTCACCTTCGTGGTCCACCACGGTGATTGATGCCGTGACGATCCGGGCGGCGCGTGAATTGCGGCCGGTGGTTTCAAGGTCGAAGGCTGCGCGGGGGAGGGTGTTCCAGGAGCTCATGTTTCAACGCTAAGGGGACCCGCCGACAATTCCGGGGAACGCCACTGCGGCTACATTGGATCAATGCGGAATGAGTACGTCCAAGCGGTCCTGGCCGTCGTCAGGCTGGTGCCGGCGGGGTCCGCAGTGTCGTACGGGGACGTTGCCGAGCTCCTGGGGTCGGGCGGGCCCCGCCAAGTGGGTTCCGTCATGAGCCACCATGGAGGCGGTGTCCCATGGTGGCGGGTCCTGAAGGCCAGCGGCCATGCCCCCGAGGGGCACGAGGCCGAGGCGCTGCTTCTTTATCTTGAAGAAGGCACCCCGCTCGTGGGGGCCTATAGTTCTTATCTGCGGACCGGGGAGGGGCGGTGGCGGGTGGACCTGGCCACTGCGCGCTGGGCTCCGACAGACAGCGATTTTGACAGTATCGATGCAGTCGCCGAGGACTTGGAGCGCAGCCTCCATAGATTGTCGGTGCCTGATGATGGAATGATTTTGTGACCGTAACAATTCCTTTGACCGGACCCTGGGACCCGCACCGTGACGAGCCGGGGCCTGGCCAGGAGCCGGCATTTGCCGGGGACCCGGAGGGCGGCAGTGCCCTGTCGGCATCCACTGCCCTTCGCCTGCTCCCGCCACGCCGGGTCCACGTGGAGGCGCTTCGGCTCAGCCCGGACCAGCAGTCGGCGGTTGACGTCGTGCAGGGTTCCGGGCCTGTCCTGGTGCCGGGCGCTCCGGGCACGGGAAAAACCACCGTCCTTGTCGAGGCCGCTGTCCAGCGCGTCTTCCGGGACGGCGTCGACCCCGAACGCATGCTGATACTTGCCCCTACCCGCCTTGCAGCGGATTTCCTGCGCGACCGTTTCACGGCCCGGCTGGACAGGACGCTCAGCACCACGCCGGCGCGGACGTGGGCCTCATATGCGTTCGACCTGATCCGGCGGGCGAAGGCCGAAGGCGTAATTTCCTTGTCCAGGCCGCCGCGCCTGCTCTCCGGGCCGGAGCAGGACCTCATTATCAAAGAACTCCTTGAGGGCCATAAGATTCCGGGGCTGGAACTGCCGTGGCCGGCTGATCTCGATGGGGCGCTGGAAACCCGCGGCTTCCGCCAGGAGGTGCGGCAGCTCTTTGACCGCGTCATCGAATCGGGCCGCACGGCGGAGGACCTTGCACAGCTCGCGGATGCCTGCGGGCGGCCTGACTGGAAAGCCGCAGCGGCCCTTTATGCGGAGTACCGGGACGTCCTTGACCTGCGGATGCCGGAGGCCTTCGACCCCGCCGGCATCATCACGGCGGCCCGGCAGATCTTCCAGGATGCGCCGGATTTCCTCGCCGCGGAACGTGCCCGCCTGCAGGTTGTCCTGGTGGACGATGTCCAGGAAGCCAACCCCGCCATCTTTGAGCTGCTGGCAGACATCGCGGCCGGCAAGGACTGCTACGTGACGTCGTCGCCGGACACCGTGGTCCAGGGCTTCCGGGGAGCCCGGCCCGATCTGGTGGCTGAGCTGCCCCGGCTGTTGTCGGCCCAGGCGGCCGTCATCGAGCGGCCCCTCCGGCACGCCCATGGCCTGGCGCCCGCCGTGGCAAACGCGTGGCTAAACGTCGCAGGGCGCATCTCGCAACGCGCGGGGGGCCAACTGGCCCGGCGCCTCGAGCCGCCCAGTCGGCCCGCACAGCACCAGGGTTCACCGGACCCCGGAATTCCTGCCCCGCCGGGAAGCGTCGAGGCGCACTTGGTCCCGACTCCTGTGCACGAGCTGCGCTATGTCGCACAGCGGATTTTGGACCAGCACATCAACTACAACCGTGATCTGGCGGACATTGCCGTCATCGTCCGGAACGGCGGCCAGGTCAGCGAGCTGCAACGCTACTTGTCGGGGCAGGGCATTCCCGTGCGGGTTCCTGTCGCCGAATCCGCCGTCCGGGACGAGGTAGCGGTGCGCCCCCTCCTCGACGCTTTTGCCATCGCCCTGGATCCGGCGCTGTTGACGCCCGAAGCTGCGGTATCACTTCTGACATCCCGCATCGGGGGAGCTACCTCCATCGAGCTGCGCAGGCTCCGGCAGTCGCTGCGCCGCGAGGAGCTCCTGGGCGGCGGGGGCCGCGCCAGCGACGCGTTGCTGGTCGAAGCCCTGCTCGAACCGGGCGCATTAGGTGCACTGGGCATCGAGGGCCGGGCAGCCCGTCGCACTGCGCGGATGATCCATGCCGGACGGGAGGCTGCCGGGCTGCCGGGTGCCAATGCGGAGTCCGTCCTCTGGGCGCTTTGGGATTCCACCGGGCTGTCTGCGGCCTGGACGGCCACTGCCCTGTCAGGCGGCCCCCATGGAGCCCGGGCCGACCGCGACCTTGACGCGATGATGGCGCTCTTCCACACGGCGGAGCGCTACGTGGACCAGATGCCGGGCGCAGGCCCCGAGCAGTTCCTGGAATACCTCCTGAACCAGGAACTTCCCATGGACACCCTCGCCGCGCGCGCCCAGCTCGATGATGCTGTGGAGCTGATGACACCGGCCAGTGCGGCCGGCCGGGAATGGCCGGTGGTGATCATTGCCGGCCTGCAGGAGGGAGTATGGCCGAACACACGGCTCCGCGGTGAACTGCTCGGAAGCACGCTGTACGCGGACGCTGTCGAACATGGTCCAACGTATGCCCTCCAGCGGGACCCTTTGAGCCGGTTGCGGGATATCCGCTACGACGAGCTCCGAAGCTTTTCTACCGCGGTGTCCAGGGCCCGGGAACTGCTGGTGTGCACGGCAGTGTCATCCGAAGACGACCAGCCCTCGTCGTTCCTGGACTTCGTTGCGCCTTTGGGTCCCGGCGAGGAAACAAGGGTCTTCACACAGGTGGAACGCCCCATGACGTTGCGGGCCCTGGTCGCAGAACTCCGCCAGCATGCCCAGCTGGACGGCAAGGACTCAGCGCAGGCCGAAGAGGCCGCCAGGGTCCTGGCACATCTCTCCTCAGCGGAACCGGCGGTTGCTGGTGCCCACCCGGACAGCTGGTGGGGACTGGCACCCCTGACGTCTGCAGAAGCTGTAGTTCCGCCGGGGGAGACGGTATCGGTTTCGCCATCGAAGGTGGAGACGGTGCAAAAGTCGCCCCTGGACTGGTTCGTACAGGCAGCAGGCGGGGAACCGGCCACCGACTTCGCACGCAGCCTGGGGACGCTGGTGCACGCAATTGCACAGGACATGCCGGACGCTTCCGGATCCGAATATGTCGCTGAACTCGTTCACCGCTGGCCCGCCCTGGGCATGAAGGACAACTGGGAGGGAAGGCTGGACTTCGAGCGTGCCGAGGCCATGGTGCGGAAGCTGGCCCAGTACGTACTGTCCATGAGGGGTGAAGGACGCAGCTTGTTGGGCGTGGAACAGGACTTCGAAGTGGCGCTCGGCGAGGTGGTAGTCGACCAAGCCGCACCAAGGGAAGCGGTGCTCCGCGGCCAGGTGGACCGGCTGGAAGTGGACGATGAAGGCCGCCTGGTGGTGGTGGACCTTAAGACCGGAAAGCGGCAGCCGGGCAAGGATGAGCTGTCCCGCCACCCGCAGTTGGGCGCGTACCAGGCCGCAGTCCTGGCAGGCGGCTTCGATGCCGCCCAGGGCGGGCGCGGGCTGTCCGGTGGCGCCGTGCTGGCGCAGCTTGGAACCGGGGCCAAGAATCCCGCCATTCAGCAGCAGGAACCACTCGACCCGCAGGAGAACTGGGCCTTGGACATGGTCAAGGGGGCCGCGGCAGTAATGGGCGGCAGCGAATTTATTGCAAGGCATGATCCCGCCAAGGGCAGTCACGGCGGCCACGGCTGCAGGCTCCCCGAGGTTTGTCCGCTGTGCGTGCGGGGACGGCAGGTGACCGAATGAGCGCGGCACAACCCCGGGCGTCCGAGGCTCCGCCGGCAGTACGCTTCAGCCCGGAAGAACTCTCGGCGCTGCTCGGCGAGAAGAACATCCCCACGCCCGAGCAGTCAGCGATCATTTCCTCGCCGCTGGCACCCCGGCTGGTGATTGCCGGAGCCGGGTCGGGAAAGACCGCCACCATGGCAGACCGGGTGGTGTGGCTCGTGGCTAACGGATGGGTCACCCCGGAAGAAGTCCTGGGTGTGACCTTCACCCGCAAGGCTGCGGGCGAACTTGCCAGCCGGATCCGGTCAAAGCTCCTGGCCCTCCAGCGTCTTGCCGCAACAGAGGCCGGTCGCGGGCTCTTTCCGGCGGGCCTGCTCAGCGGTGACGCGCTGGAGCCCAAAGTTTCCACCTACCATTCGTTTGCCAGCGGCATCGTCTCCGACTACGGGTTGCGGCTTGGCGTGGAGCGCGATGTGGTGCTGCTTGGCGGCGCGCAGGCCTGGCAGTTGGCCAGCGAGGTGGTTGAGGCCTACGACGGCGAGTACGAGCACTTCCGCGCCGCGAAGTCCACCTTGGTGAAGGCTGTCATCCAGCTGGCCGGAGAGTGCGCTGAACACCTCCAGGAACCCGAGGACGTCGAGGCCTGGTTGATGGCGCGTCTTGCCGAGTTTGAATCCCTGCCTTACCTCGCGGACAAAAACAGGAACCCCCCGAAGGCGGCGGCGGACCTGGCGGCCATGCTGCGGACACGGGCAAGCGTGGCCGACATGGTGGGCCGATATGCGGCAGCCAAACGGGCCCGCGGTGCGCTCGATTTCGGCGACCTGGTGGCGCTGGCGGCGAAGGTGTCCCGGGACGTACCGCTGGCGGCCCAGATGGAACGGCAGCGGTACAAGGTGGTGCTGCTTGACGAGTTCCAGGACACGTCGTACGCGCAATTGGTCCTTTTCTCCCGCCTCTTCGGCGGCGGCCATGCAGTCACGGCAGTGGGTGACCCCAACCAGTCAATCTATGGCTTCCGGGGTGCTTCGGCAGGACAGTTGTTCCACTTTGTTCGCGAGTTTCCCGTCCGCATCGGCGACTTGGAAGAAGGTGGCTGGGCGCCTGCCCCAACCTCCTACCTCACAACGGCATGGCGCAACGGGCGGTCCATCCTCGAAGCCGCCAATGTGATGTCGCAGTCCCTTGGGCGCACTGCTGCCCAAAGTGGACCTGCCGAAGGCAGTCCGGCCGCGGCTGAAGTTCCCCCGCTGCAACCCAGCCCGTATGCCGTGGACGGAACAGTGGTGCTTGGCCGCTTCGCCAGCGACGCTGACGAGGCCGCCGCCCTTGCGGAGGACGTCCTGAGATACCGGGTGACCGACTTTGAGCTGAAGCCGGACGGCAGTGCGGAGCCACCGGCCCTCGCGGTGCTGTGCCGTCGGCGCGCACAGATGGAGCCAGTCCGTAAGCAGTTCGAGGCCCGCGGGATTCCGTACGAGATCGTGGGCCTGGGCGGGCTCCTGGATACCCCGGAAATCGTGGACCTGGTGGCCACCCTGCGCGTCCTGGCCGACCCCGGCCGGTCTGATGCACTCATGCGGTTGCTGTCAGGAGCCCGGTGGCGGATAGGTCCTGCCGACCTTATGGCGTTGCGGGACTGGTCCGGTCAGCTGGCGCGGAGCCGCGGAAAGGCTGCCCAGGGCTTCGACGTCGACAGTAACGACAGTGACGCCGATGAAGCCGACGCCCCCGTTCTTGAGGGCGACCTGACCGACGGCTCCAGCCTGGTCGAAGCCCTGGACTTCCTGCCCCGGGAGGGGTGGACGTCGTCGAACGGCCGCACCCTCACTGCAGCGGCGCGGAGCAGGTTGGCCAGGCTGTCAGTCGAGTTGCGGCAACTGCGTGCCTATCTGGGCGATGACCTCACCACGCTCCTGGGCGAGGTGGAGCGGGCCATGCTGCTGGACATTGAGGTGGCAGCCCGCCCTGGTATCAGCATCCACCAGGCCCGCCGCAATCTCGACGCTTTCCAGGATGCAGCGGCCGGATTCCTCCGCACTTCCCAGAGGGTGGACATCCTGGCGTTCCTGTCGTGGCTGGAGGCGGCCTCGGCAGAAGAAAACGGGCTGGAAGCGCCCGCGAGCGATGTCAACCGCGAAGCCGTGCAGCTGTTGACTGTCCACGCCTCCAAGGGCCTGGAATGGGACGCTGTGTTCGTCCCTGGAATGAATGCGGGAGCTTTCCCCAGCGACCGGGACTCCCGCTGGAGCAGCGGCGCGGCGGCCCTGCCCTGGCCCCTGCGGGGGGACCGGGCAGACCTGCCGCAATGGGACCTTGACCAGCCGGACCAGAAAGGCTGGCTGGATGCCGAGAAGGACTACAAGGCCGGTGTCCAGGCCCACGGCGAGTCGGAGGAACGGCGACTGGCATACGTCGCCTACACCAGGGCAAAGCATGTCCTCTGGGTGTCCAGCGCCGCCTGGGTTGGATCACGGGCCGGACGCGCGGAGATGTCACCGTTCCTTGCGGAGCTTGAAGTCCTGACGCAGCCCGCTGAGGGAACGTCGCGTGCCGCCGCCGTGGTTCATCCGCTCTCGCTGGAGGAGGGGGCGCTGCCGGACCAGAGTCCGTTGACACTGGAAACGGAAGAAGCACGCTGGCCGTATGATCCGCTCGAAGGACCAGTTGACCCGCGCAACGGGGAGCGATTGCGTTTGGCCCGCGGGCGCCGGTCAGCTATGGAAGCTGCGGCGCAGCGCGTTCTGGGGAACCTGGAAATCATCCGCGGCGGCCAAGGCACCGCAGGGGTAGCCGGTGGGGTGGGCGGCAGCGGGCCAAGCGTCCCTCCGCTGCTTGCTCCGCCTCCGGGGCTTACGGGGCCAGCGTCAGGCTGGGCCCGGGAAGCGGCATTGCTGCTGGAGCGCAGGGCAAAAAGGTCCAGCGGGCAGGATGTGCACCTTCCCACCCACATCTCTGCTTCCACTCTCGTTGACCTTGGGGACGATCCCGGGGCCGTGTTGGGACGGCTGCGCCGGCCCGTACCCCGGGAGCCCGGCGTGTCGGCGCGCAAGGGCACCGCCTTCCACGCATGGGTTGAGGAGTACTACGGGAGTGCCGGGATGCTGGACCTTGGCGAGGCGCCAGGTTCGGACGATCACATTGATGCCGCCTTCGACCTTGACCAGATGGTGGAAACCTTCAAAGCGTCCCCCTGGGCGCACAGGTCACCCGCCTACGTTGAAGTCCCCGTGGAAACCCGGGTGGGGGAGGTGGTGGTCCGCGGACGCGTGGATGCGGTGTTCCGGGACGCCGACGGCCGCTGGGACCTGGTGGACTGGAAAACCGGCCGTCGACCGTCTGCGGCACAGTTGAAGACCCGTTCCGTTCAGCTGGCTGTGTACCGGCTGGCCTGGGCGCGGCTCAAAGATGTTCCGTTGGAGGAGGTGCGGGCCGCTTTCTTTTACGTCGCTGACAACGCCGTGGTGCGGCCGCACGACCTTGGGACGGCAGCTGAGCTTGAAGGAATTGTTGCCGCAGCGCTAAGCCGCCCCTGACCGCGTACATGCGCGCAGGCGGGAGCAAGGGAGCCCCGTGCAAGGCTGGGCACGAAGGCGGCGCGCCCGGCGTCTTCTAAGCTTCGCTTTGTTTGGCGCCGTACAGCCCTGTCTGACGTTACTCAGCCCTGTTTGACGTTGATGACCGAGATGGCGGCCGTGGATGTGTCGTCCGGGCCTTTGGGCCCGGGAACGGAGCCCTGCTGGGCATCGTCTCCGCCTGCGGCAGGCTCCACCGGGATGGGTGTCACATGAACGGCCGGCGTTGCCTGCACAGTGGTGTGTGTCTTTGGCCCAGGTGTTGCCTGGCCTGCCGGTGGGGAAACTGCCGCGGGTGCCTGCGGGACGACGGGCTGGTCGGCGGCAGGTTCGGCGGGGACAGGGATGACCGTGACGGCGGGCGTGACTGCAGAACTGCCCTTGCCGCAAGGAACAGTGCCGGCGGACTTCCCGGCAGGGGCAGAGGCAGAGGCAGGGGCCGACGGGCCGGCAGGCTTGTCGGTGGCGTTTGTGGCTGGAAGCGGCTCAACGCTAATCGGCCGGCCGCCGTATTCGGCGATGTCAGCGGCCAGGCTTTCCAGCATTCCCTCTGCCTCGCTGACCATCTCCTGGTCACCTGCGGCGAGGCCTTTGACCAGGTACTGCGCCAGCGCGAACTCGGCGGACAGGGCGGCCCGGCGCAGCAGGTGCTGGTCGGGGACGTCCCGGCGGCTTGACGTGTAGGCCGCCAGCACAGCGTCAATGAACTCCTGCTCATTGGAGGCCACCAGCCAGGCGAAGTCATCCGCAGGATCACCGATGCGCAGGTCCGTCCAGCCGGTGACCGCCGTGACCCGGCCCGACTCCACCAGCAGGTTGTCCTCGTGGAGGTCGCCATGGACCACGCTGGGGTTGAACCGCCACAGGGAAACATCCTCCATGGCATGTTCCCACCGGCGCAGCAGCGCTGCCGGAATCTTGCCAGTGGTCGCTGCCTGGTCCAGTTCGTTCAGCCGGCGCTGGCGGAACTCGTTCGGGGTGTAACTGGGCAGGTCGGCGTTGCTGACCAGGGACCGGGGCAGGTCGTGGATGGCGGCCAGGGCGGATCCGATCTCGCGGGCCAGGCTGCCCGGTCCGGACGTCAACTCCTCGACGCTGCGCGTGCTGCCGGAGAGGTGCGAGTAGACGAAAGTGGTCAAGGTCCCCAAACGGACGCTGCCGGCCACCGTTGGCATGAGGAACGGCAATTCAGCCCGCACCCCCGGGGCGAAGGCCCGCAGCACCAGGAACTCCGTCTCCAGCCGGGCGCTGGCTTCGGCGTGACGCGGCGACCGGACCCGCCAGCGCTTCCCTTCGGAATCCAGGAGCAGGGCCGAGTCGAAGTCGGCGGGGTCGTCCGGAGCAGAGCTAACGGCCGTCGGGGTCAGTCCTGGGACTGCCGCGGTTGCAATCGCCGCCAGTTCAATCGGTTTTCTTCTCACCGTTCCACGGTAGATTGCCCGCCGTCCCGCAGGGCGGTCCGGCCACGGCGAGTCTCCATATAGCTGCAAATCCCGGTGCTGCCCGGTGAGCTTCCGCGCTCGGGAAAATGTGAAATGTCGGTGGCAGTCAGTACGGTGGAAGCATGAGCCACGCCGAGTCTGTAACATCCGTCCCCCAGACTGCTCCGGCACGGCTGCCGGCAAATCATCTGGTGGATACCCTGCTCCCGGTAAAGCCTGCCCTGGTGGACCGTGGATCCGTCGCGCGCGCCAGGCCGGGCATGATCAATGACCTGCTATCCGGGTCGGATGCCTTGGCTGCCGTCCTGTCCCGGCGCCAGGGGCTGGTGCGGGGAAGCAACCTGGTCCTGACCGAGGCCAAGGCACTGCTTGCCGCACTGGAAAAAGCAGGATCACAGCCGGAATTGGTGGTGTACCTGGGCTCGGCCCTCCCGGATGCGGACCTTCCAGCGGGCACCGAGCTCCTGCTTTTCGTCCTGCCTGAACCTCCGGAACCCGGCACGGCAGGTATACCCGCGGATGCCACGTGGGCAGGGTTCCGGGAGGCCGCAGCCGGATTGACCGCCACCTCCACTGCTTTGTTCGTGGAGGCCAGTGCCATCGCCAACTGGCATGCCGCCCACACGCACTGCCCCCGCTGCGGCACGCCAACCAACGTGGAAGCCGGCGGCTGGGTACGCCGGTGTCCGGCAGACAACTCCGAACACTTCCCCCGGACAGACCCCGCCATCATCGTCACGGTCGTCGGTCCGGACGGCCGACTGCTCCTGGGCGGTGGCGGTCCCTTGGATGCAAGGAACTACTCCACCTTGGCCGGATTCGTCGAACCGGGCGAGTCCCTTGAAGAGGCGGTGGTCCGTGAGATCCAGGAAGAGGTTGGGGTGCGGGTCACTGCCTGCCAATACCTCGGGTCCCAGTCATGGCCGTTTCCCGCCTCCCTTATGCTTGGATTTACCGCCGTCACCGAGGACGCCGAGGCAACGCCCGACGGCGTGGAGGTCACCAGGGCGCGCTGGTTCAGCCGGGAGGAACTCCAGGAAGCCGTGCTCAGTGGTGAGATCACCATCTCCAGCAGGCTCTCCATCGCCCGCTCGCTGATTGAGCACTGGTACGGCGGCCGGATCCAGGACCTGGCCGGCGCCTAAGTTATTCCATCCACCAGACTCCAGCACGCGGTAGTCGAGAAACAAAGCAGCAGAAGTGACTACAGAGATTTTTGACGGAGCAGGCTCCCTTGAGGACCGGATCCTTGCGGGACTGGACGCGGAACAGCGTGAGGTGGCCAGCACCCTGAACGGCCCGCTGTGCGTGCTGGCCGGCGCGGGAACCGGAAAGACCCGCGCAATCACCCACCGCATTGCCTACGGCGTGCACTCCGGGGTCTACACCCCCCAGCGCCTGCTTGCAGTAACCTTCACTGCCCGGGCCGCGGCTGAGATGCGCAGCCGTCTTCGGGACCTGGGAGCCGGAAATGTCCAGGCCCGGACCTTCCACGCTGCTGCCTTGCGCCAACTGCAGTTCTTTTGGCCGCAGGCCGTAGGGGGAACGCTGCCCAACCTGCTGGACCACAAGGCCCAACTGCTTGCCGAGGCCGCCCGGCGGCTCAGGCTAAGCACCGACCGCGCCTCCATCCGGGATCTGGCCTCTGAAATCGAATGGGCCAAGGTGTCCATGCTGACCCCTGCCAATTACCTGGAGAACGCCCAGGGGAGGGGAGCGCCGGGCGGATTCGACCTGACGGCGGTTTCCCGCGTCTTCCAGGCATACGAGGACGTCAAGACCGACCGCAACGTGATCGACTTTGAGGACGTCCTGCTGATTACGGTGGGCATCCTGCAGGAGGACGAGAGGGTCGCTGCCACCGTCCGCGAACAGTACCGGCACTTTGTGGTGGACGAATACCAGGACGTATCCCCGCTGCAGCAGCGGCTCCTGGAGCTCTGGCTGGGCGGCCGGGACGAACTTTGCGTGGTGGGTGACGCGAGCCAGACCATCTACTCCTTCACCGGCGCCTCGCCCCGGCACCTCCTGGATTTCAAGACCCGTTACCCGCAGGCCAACGTGGTCAAGCTCATCCGGGATTACCGCTCCACCCCGCAGGTGGTGAAGCTGGCCAATGACCTGCTGGCCGGGCGCCGCAGCGGCGGGCCCACCGCGGACGCGGCCTGGGCAGCGCCCCTGCAGCTCGTGGCGCAGCGCCCCGCCGGCCCTGCCCCCCAGTTCACCGAGTGCACGGATGACGAAGCCGAAGCAGCCACGGTTGCGCAGAAAATCAAGGCACTGCTCGACGCCGGGACTCCGGCCAGCGAGGTCGCCGTCCTTTTCCGCACCAACGGCCAGTCCGAGGCCTACGAACAGGCGCTGGCAGCGGCGGGGATCGGCTACCAGCTCCGGGGCGGCGAGCGCTTCTTCGCCCGCAAGGAGGTCCGCGACGCCATCCTCCAGTTGCGTGCGGCCACCAGGGCAGTCTCGGAAACGGACGCCCCGGAACCGCTCGGGCAACTGGTCCGCGACATCGTCTCTTCCCTTGGGTACACCGACTCCGCGCCCCACAGCGGCGGGGCCCTGCGCGAACGCTGGGAATCGCTCGCGGCCCTCGTTGCGCTCGCCGACGAACTCGTTCAAAACCGGGGTCCGCAGTTCGGGCTAGGGGACTTCGTCAACGAACTCCAGGAGCGTTCCCTCGCCCAGCACGCACCGACCGTGCAGGGCGTAACGCTCGCGTCCCTCCACGCGGCAAAGGGCCTGGAATGGGACGCCGTCTTCCTGGTGGGGCTCAGTGAAGGGCTGATGCCCATTTCCTTCGCCGATTCACCCGAGTCCGTTGATGAGGAACGCCGCCTGCTATATGTCGGCATCACCCGCGCCCGGGAACACCTTTCCCTTTCGTGGAGCACCGCCAGGACTCCGGGAGGCCGCGCCAACCGCAAGCCCTCCAGGTTCCTTGACGGCCTGCGGCCCGACTCCGTGGCGAGCTCAAACACGCGTGCAAAGGCAACGGCTCCACGCCGCAAGGCCGCAGCACCGGCCATGTGCAGGGTCTGCGGCAGCATGCTCGCAACCGGGGCCGAACGCAAGGTAGGCCGCTGCAACGCGTGCCCGCCCACCTATGAGGAACAAACCTTCGACGCCCTCCGCAACTGGCGCCGCGAGGTGGCGCAGTCGGCCGACGTGCCCGCATTCGTCGTCTTCACCGATGCCACCCTCACAGCCATCGCCGAGGCCCGGCCCGCGTCGCTCGAGGAACTGTCGGGCCTGGCCGGCGTGGGTCCGTCCAAGCTGGAAAAGTACGGGGAAGACGTCCTCCGGGTCCTGACCGAAAGTTCCGTTCTGTGAGGCACGGCCCCGTTGCCAGCTCCCAGCCCGTCTCCAGTGCCTTGAGAACGCCGGACGGTTTGCCCGTGGAGGTGCGGCGTTCTGCCCGGCGTACCCGGACCGTAGCTGCCTTTTGGGAAGACGGCACAGCCGTGGTTGCCATCCCGGCCCGTTTCACTGCCGCCCAGGAGCGGGAGTGGGTCCACCGCATGCTGGCCAAACTGCACAAGCAGGGGGAGCGGAGGGGCGCGGCTGGGCGCCGTCGTCCCGCCACCGATGACGCCCTTGCCGCCCACGCGTCGCAGCTGTCCGCCCAGTATCTTGGTGGCCGGTCCGTACCCACCTCCGTCCGCTGGGTCAGTAACCAGAACTCACGGTGGGGTTCTGCCACGCCGGCCGACGGCACCATCCGGCTCTCGGACAAGCTGCGGCCCATGCCGCAGTGGGTCATCGACTACGTTCTCCTCCACGAGCTGGCCCACCTCTTGGTGGCGTCGCACAACGCAGCGTTCTGGAAGCTGTTGGAGGCCTACCCCGAAACCCAGCGGGCCAAAGCGTTCCTGGAGGGCGTTTCGTTTGCCACGTCCCGCGGGCTGGATTCCCGGGCACTGGATCAGGACACTCCCGCCGGGCTCCCCACAGATCTCAGCCAGGAGCCCGGCGCCTGGTCCGACGACGCCGACTAGCCCCAATTCCCGGCGTGCTTTAACCACTGCGGCGGGCCAGGAAATCCTGGCCCGCCGCAAAAGTGTCAGCCCCGGGGCTGATCCGTTCCGCTGTCGTCTTCCTTGCCCCCGGCGTCCCCGTCGGAAGGCCCGGCGTCGGCGTCCGTTCCTTCAGCACCCTCGCCGTCGGAGCTGCCCTCGAAGCCGCCGCTCAGCAGCTTCTGCAGGGCGTCGTCAACCTCACTGTCGCTGGCCTCGGCCAGCTTGCGGCGTGAGCTGAAGCCCTTCGGGTCGTCCAGGTCCTCGGCGGTGGGCAGCAGGTCGGGGTGGTGCCAGATGGCGTCGCGCCCCTCGATGCCGCGTTCCTCCTTCAGGGTGGCCCATAGGGTGGCGGCGTCGCGCAGCCTGCGCGGCCGCAGCTCGAGTCCCACCAGGGACGCGAAGGCGTGCTCGGCCGGGCCGCCGGTGGCCCGGCGCCGCCGGACCGTTTCGCGCAGGGCGCCGGCGGACGGCAGCACCTTCTCGGTGGCAGCAGCAGTGAGCTCGTCCACCCAGCCTTCCACCAGGGCAAGCGCCGTCTCCAGCTTCTCCAGCGCCTGCTCCTGGGCAGGGGTCCGTTGCGGCATGAAGACCCCCTGGGACAGGGCCTCCTGGATGCCTTCGGGGTTGCTGGGGTCCAGGTCGCGGGCAAGTTCCTCAATGCGTGAGGTGTCGATATGGATGCCCCGGGCGTACGCCTCGATGGCGCCCAGCAGGTGCCCCCGCAGCCACGGAACCTGCACGAACAGGCGTGCGTGCGCGGCTTCCCGCACGGCAAGGAACAACCGGATGTCGTTCGCGGGCAGGGACAATCCCTCGCCGAACGCGGCCACGTTGGTTGGCAGGAGCGCCATTTCAAGGTCGGCCAGCGGGACGCCGATGTCGGTGGAGCTCACCACATCCTTGGACAGGGCGCCGATCGCCTGCCCCAACTGCATGCCGAAGATGGCGCCGCCCATGTTCTGCAGCATGGAGGAGGCGCCGCCCATCATGGCCTTCATCTCCTCGGGCATCTGCTCCGTCATGGCGGAGGACAAGGCATTGGCGATGCTGTTGGCCACGGGTTCGGTCAGCCGCTTCCACGTGCCCAGGGTGGCCTCCACCCACTCGGCACGCGACCAGGCCTTGCCGATCAGGCCGGTGGAAGGAAGGTCGGTGACCGGGTCCAGCCACAGTTCGGCCAGGCGAAGCGCTTCGTCCACCTCGCGGGACTGCTGGGCAGTGACGGATGGATCGAAACTGCCGGCTGCGACCCGGCGGGCATTGTCGTGGGCCAGCGTCCAGTTGACGGGGCCCTCGGAGGGCGCGCTCATCATCGCCTGCACCTGCGAGAACATCTGCGCCAGCAGGTTGGGGTCATCCGGCAGGCCGGCAGCCTTGGCGAGTTCGGCGGGATCGAAGTTTTCCATCCCCTTGCCGCCCATCAGGTTTTGCAGCATTTCGGTCAACGGATCCTTGGGATTGTCGTCGCCGTTTGACGGATTGAGTGGGTTGGAGGTCATGGTCCCGCCGATCGATGGTGTGACTGTTGATCAACCTTCACGGTACCCCGGCGGGGGTCGGCTGTCTGCCGCCCGCCGCCGTCGTTCGCTCTAGGCAAAGCGCACCTGCGTGCCGCCACCGCGTACTGTTGGTGGGGTGACTACAACCCGTGGCGGACATCCCTCCGAGGACCACGTTCCCGACGTTTCCCCCTTCTCCACCAGCGGCCCTTTTGGTGCCGGCGGCCCCTCGGAAAACCCGGGCAGTGGCGGTGCGGCGGGTGCCGGCAGTGACGCCGGCGCGTCCGACGGCGGACGGCCACGCAGGCGGCTTTCCACCATGATGGTTGCCGGGCTGGCATCGTTGGGGCTGGGAATTGCCGTTGGCACGCTTCCGGTGCCCTATGTCATCGAGTCTCCCGGGCCCACTTACAACACCCTGGGGGACAGCCAGGGGCATCCCGTCATCAATGTCAGCGGCCATGAAACCTATCCGGCTGCCGGAAGCCTTGACCTGACGACTGTCTACGTCGACGGGGGCCCCACCGGTTCCGTCAGTATCCTCAACGCCTTCTCCGCGTGGCTGGACAGCTCCAAGGCTGTCTACCCTGTGGAACTGATCTATCCCACGGGCACCACCAAGGAAGAAGCACAGGAACAGAGTGCGGTGGCCATGGCCACGTCCCAGGAGAACGCCGTGGCTTCGGCGCTGAATGAACTGAAGATTCCCTTCGGCCAGCAGCTCCAGGCTGCGGGACTGTCCAGGGACTCGGCGGCCGCAGGCAAGATAGAACAAGGTGACATCCTCAAGGCCATCAACGGCAAGGACATCACTGCCCTTTCCGTCATCCAGGATCAACTGGCCGCCGGCAAGGGCGCCCCGGTCGCCGTGACAGTGGAGCGCGCAGGCCAGCCCGTTACCGTCGAGATCACTCCCAAGGACAACGGCCAGGGCAGGTTCATTCTTGGCGTCATGCTGAAATACCTGTTCACTTTCCCCTTCCAGGTGCAGATCTCCCTGGACAAGGTGGGCGGGCCCAGCGCGGGACTGATGTTCTCGCTTGGCATCATCGATTCGGTCACCCCGGGCGACCTCACGGGCGGCAAGCACATCGCGGGCACCGGCACCATTTCCCCGGACGGCGCGGTGGGTCCCATCGGCGGCATCGGCCAGAAGATGCGGGGTGCGCGCTCGTCAGGGGCCACGCTGTTCCTGGCGCCGGCAGGCAATTGCGACGAGGTGGCAGGCCATGTTCCCGACGGCCTGCAGGTAGTGAAGGTGGAGAACCTTGCCGAAGCCCGGCATGCCGTGGAACTGGCAGGAAGCGGCCAGGACACATCCACGCTTCCGGCGTGCTCCAGCAAATAGACTGGGCCCAACTAGACTCAACAGGAACTAAGCTCTACCGCCACTCGTGGCACAGATGACGGACGAAACCAGCCGTTTGACCGGTACCGTACGTCGCTCGCATGCTTCGAATTTCGACGACCAGCTATGAGGTACCCAGTTTGTCCCGTCCCGCCAGCACCATGTCCACAGGCCGGCCCCCTTCACGACGCGGTGCGCTGACGCCCACGCTGATCGTTGTCGCCCTGGTGGTAGTGGGCTTCATATTCTTCGCCAACGTCTGGACCGACGTCCTCTGGTACCGGCAACTGGGCTTCATCGAGGTCTTTGTCACCGAGAATCTCGCCAAGATTGCGATGTTCGCGGCCGGCTTCGCCATCATGTTCGCGGCGGTTTTCTTCTCGATCCGCATCGCCTACAACGCCCGGCCGGTCTACGCACCTGACTCCGAGGTCCGGGACAACCTCAACCGGTACCAGACGCAGCTGGAGCCGGTCCGCAGGATAGTCATGGTGGGCCTGCCGGTCCTCTTTGGACTGTTCGCAGGCAGCGCCGCCGCGAGCCAGTGGCAGAAAGTCCTGCTGTTCTTTAACCAGGTCGGCTTTGGCGAGGCTGATCCGCAGTTCAACATGGACATCAGCTTCTACCTGATGACCCTCCCGTTCCTGGGCTTCGTGACCGGGTTCCTGATCAGTGTTGTGGTGATCGCGGGAATCGCGGGGATCCTTACCCACTACCTGTACGGCAGCATCCGGCTGATGGAGCGCGGCGTGTTCACCAGCCGCGCCGCGCAGATCCATATGGCCGTAACGGGTGCAGCCTTCCTGGTGCTCCTGGGCGTGAACTTCTGGCTGGACCGCTACTCGTCCGTGCAGAGCAACGGCGGACGCTGGGCCGGTGCGCTCTACACCGATGTCAATGCGGTCATTCCCACCAAGGCGATCCTCGCGGTGGCGGCGGTACTGGTGGCCATCCTGTTCATCGTGGCTGCCGTGATTGGCCGTTGGCGCCTCCCGGTGATCGGCACCGCCATGCTGATCATCACCTCCATCCTGGCCGGCGGCGTTTATCCGTGGGTGATCCAGCAGTTCCAGGTCCGCCCGTCGGAGCAGACGCTGGAGAGCAAGTACATCCAGCGCAACATCGACAACACGCGCAAGGCCTACGGCCTGGACGGCGTGGAGGAAACCCGGTACGACGCCACCAACACGGCAAACACCGGCGCACTGGCCCCCGATGCCCAGACCACGGCCAACATCCGGCTCCTGGACCCCAACCTGATCTCGGACGCCTTCGCGCAGCTGGAACAGTACCGCCCGTACTACCAGTTCCCCAAGGCCCTCAATGTTGACCGGTACGAGGTGGACGGCAAGGTCCAGGACACCGTGATCGCGGTGCGGGAGCTGAACCCCACCAACGTTGCAACCAACCAGCAGGGCTGGCTGAACCAGCATGTGGTCTACACCCACGGCTACGGGGTTGTAGCCGCCAAGGGCAACAAGTTCACTGTGGACGGCAAGCCCGAATTCCTGCAGTCAGGTATCCCCTCAACCGGCGTGCTGGGCAATGACACCACCTACGAACCCCGGATCTACTTCGGCGAGTCCTCGCCCGAATACTCGATCGTCGGTGCCCCGGACGGAGCCTCCCCGCGCGAGCAGGACCGACCCTCCGGAAAGGAAGGGGAGGGGGAGACCCAGTACACCTTCAAGGGAAACGGCGGGCCGAACGTTGGCTCCTTCTTCAACAAGATCCTTTACGCCATCAAGTTCCAGTCTTCGGACCTGCTGCTCTCGGACGGCGTAAACCAGGACTCGCAGATCCTCTACGACCGCAGCCCCCGGGAGCGCGTCCAGAAGGTGGCTCCCTACCTGACCGTTGACGGCGGCGCATACCCGGCTGTGGTGGACGGCCGGGTCAAGTGGATCGTGGACGGCTACACCACCAGCCAGTACTACCCGTACTCGCAGCAGAAGTCGCTGTCCGATGCCACCGCGGATTCGCAGACGAGTTCCGGGCGCGCCGTCGCCCTGCCCAACAGCACCGTGAACTACATCCGCAACTCGGTCAAGGCCACCGTGGACGCCTACGACGGCTCCGTGACCCTCTACGCCTGGGACGACACCGATCCTGTCCTGAAGGCCTGGCAGAAGGTCTTCCCGTCCTCCCTGAAGCCGTACTCGGAGATGTCCGGCGCGGTCATGAGCCACGTTCGCTACCCGGAGGACCTCTTCAAGGTTCAGCGCGAGCTGCTGGGGCAGTACCACGTGACGGATCCCATCAGCTTCTACAAGAACAACGACGCCTGGAGCGTCCCTGCTGATCCCACCGTGGACACGGACGTCAAGCAGCCGCCGTTCTACATGTCGCTGCAGATGCCGGACCAGGAGAAGCCGGCCTTCCAGCTGACATCGTCCTTCATCCCGCAGATCGTGAACGGAAACGCACGCAACGTCCTGTACGGCTTCCTTGCGGCGGACTCCGATGCGGGCAATGAGTCAGGTGTAAAGGCTGACGGCTATGGCAAGCTGCGGTTGCTGCAGATCCCGCCGGAAACACAAGTACCGGGCCCGGGGCAGGCGCAGAACAAGTTCAACTCCGACCCCACAGTCTCGCAGGCGCTGAACCTGCTGCGGCAGGGTGCATCGGATGTGCTGAACGGCAATCTGCTTACCCTGCCCGTGGGCGGCGGCATCCTCTACGTGCAGCCGGTCTACCTCAAGTCGACGGGTGAGACCTCCTACCCCACACTGCAGCGCGTGCTGGTGGCCTTCGGTGACAAGGTGGGCTTCGCACCCACACTCGATGCAGCGCTCAAGCAGCTCTTCGGTGGCGATTCCGGTGCCGCTGCAGGTGACTCCGCCAACAACGGACAGACCCCTGCTGGTCCGGCAGCGCCTGCCACACCTGCAGAGGCGGATGCCAAGGCCCAGCTGAAGGCGGCCCTGGACGAGGCGAATTCCGCAATCCAGGCGGGCCAGACCGCGCTGGCGGCAGGCGATTTCGCTGCCTACGGCGACGCGCAGAAGAAGGTGGCAGCGGCGCTGAAGAAGGCCATGGACGCCGAGGCCAAGATTCCGGTCACCGCGCCGGAAGCCAGCCCGGCCCCGGCTGCGTCGGCCTCGCCTTCGCCAAGCCCCTCGCCGTCCGCGGGGCAGTAGTACGACGGCGGCAGCCCGGCATCCGCACCCTCGGGGAGCGGGTGCCGGGCTGGCGTAACGGACGTCACGCCGCTTCGATTTGGCCTGCGGTTCACCTCCCGGTAAAGTAGTTCTTGCGACGCGGGGTGGAGCAGTTCGGTAGCTCGCTGGGCTCATAACCCAGAGGTCACAGGTTCAAATCCTGTCCCCGCAACTGAGGAAA
>Ga0308170_10001339_pt1 | contig 24040 bp, 32 predicted proteins | sample PhyBR2_2_FD_202136 | JGI IMG/M metagenome (GOLD analysis project Ga0308170, IMG submission 202136) | Phyllosphere microbial communities from UC Gill Tract Community Farm, Albany, California, United States - DLSLSB.R2 | ecosystem: Host-associated > Plants > Phyllosphere > Unclassified | place...
TAAGAAGAAGACGTACGAGGGAGATTTCGGATACTGAGAGGGAAGATGGAATATCTTGTTTATTCGCAAAGACCAACAAACTAGCTCCCAACAACCTCTACTCTCATAATCTCTTTGCCAAACATCAGTTCCCCTCGTCTGCAATGAACAAGTCAAGTAAGAGAGAGTGGTGGCATTACCTCTTGTTGTAACAATTCATGTAATTCTTTCTTACAATCTCGTATTCTCGTTCGATCACTCGAATCGACGACCCAAATGATACAATCAGTTTGTTCGAAGTAATTCCTCCAATAAGGTCTCAAACTAGTTTGACCCCCTATATCCCACACATTTAAAGAATAACCTCGATGAATGATTGTACGAATATTGAATCCCAAGGTGGGTGAAATTGTCGTGATATCTTCATGGAGGATCGATTTACATATTGTAGTTTTACCTGCGTTGTCGAGTCCTCTAATCAACTGTCCGAGGAGGGGTTAGCGAGAGGGGAGTGGAGAGAGGGAGAGGGAGAGAGAGGGACTGAACAGCATGAGGATTCTAATTTGTTTCTCTTTTAATCGGGTCTTGCGGATGATGGTTAATAATCCCATCTCTGTTTGAACTCGACGAGTCGAGGTAGAAGTGGAGGAAACCCAACCTCCGAGATCCCGAAAAGTTTCGAAAGACTCTCTCCCTCTTTCTACCCTACCACTCTTTGCTTGGGCTCTTTCCTCTCTTCGTTTACGATCAATTACTCTAATACACGACCTACCAAGACCGAAGCCCCCATTCTCACAGTGGATCGATGACTACATCCACTTCCTCATCTCTTCCTCCGCCTCCCTCCCCACTCAATCCCTCTAGTAGCCCAAACACAGCTCTCCCAGCTTCATATCACTTAGCATCAGGTGCTCTATCAGGTGCCTGCTCAGTATTAGCCCTACAACCACTCGATCGTTCGTCCTTTCTTTCTTTCTTTCTTTCTTTCTCTCTCGACTAACCCTCTTCAAATCGGATAGTGATCAAGACTCGAATACAACAACCACCACCCTCGGTCGTCGCTGGTCAATCGAGTACAAAGTTACCCCCTCCGAGAATATGGGAAACCACTCGATCTGTAGTTCGTTCAGATGGTATGAGAGGTTTATGGAGAGGTACAACTCCCACTTTATATCGGTACGCCTCCTCTTTCTCTCTCACCACTCAGCAGAAGCATTCACTAAGAACGGATGGAGAGAGAGGGATTGTAGGAATGTACCTGGAGTGAGCATGTATTTCTTAACCTTATCAAAGTTTCGTCAAGTAGTAGGAAACGTTGCATTCTTCAGACAAGATAAAGGGTTAGCAGTGAAAGTGGGAGAAGGGATCAAGGGTGGCAAAGTTAAATTGACTACTACGGGGGATTTATTGGTGGGGAGTACGGCTAGGACTGGAGTAGGATTCTTGTTGATGCCTTTCACTCTAATGAAAACTATTTCTGAAGTACGTCAATCTCTCCTTCCTTCCTTCGCTCAGACGTCGAGAAAATTCAAAGCTGATTAAGAATGGGTGCTCGCAATAGTCTACTCTTTCAATACCTTCAAATTCGACTTTACGGCCTTCTACGTTCACTTCCCTTAGAACACTGTATACATCAGGAGGACTCAAGAGTTTATGGAGAGGAGCTGTTCCAACTGCGTTGAGAGACGCGCCGGGTGCTGGGTTATTCATTGTTTTCTATGAACGAGGGAGGAGATTATTGGGAGTGAGAGGGGATGGTGGAGGTGGTGCGATTGGTGGTGGAGCTGCTGGTATGTCTCTCGTCTTGACCACCTAGGGAAACCACTCGCTGATGAAAAGATTTCGAGGAGAAATAGGTGCTGCAGCTTCCCTCTGTTCGACCCTCTTAACCACTCCTTTCGATCTTCTTAAAACTCGTCGTCAACTCTCACCAACCATTTACACTTCTCTGTTATCCTCCATCTCTCTAGTGTATAAACAGAACGGTCTGAGGGGTTTCTGGGAAGGAGGAGGATTGAGAGTGATTAGGAAAGCGGGGAGTGCTGGGATCGGGTGGGCGGTTTATGAGGGGTTCTTGGGGGTCGGGGAGGGGAGACGGAGGGAGAGTGAGGAGAGGGAAATCGAGAGGAGGAGGAGTGGAGGTGGTTAGAACAGAGAGAAAAGAGAGGAAATGAGTAGAGTTTTAAAATATTCGATAAAAACGCAACAAGCAGTAAATCGAGCGTATACCTTGTTGTGTTGATCTCGCAGTGAGTTGAGGAGTGCCAAAGTTGCGAAGTATTGGAGTTGCGAAGTTTTTCCCGCTTCTCTCGCTCACCTCAATCACTTGATATCGACAAGCACTCGCCTCAATCACATTTGGAACTCTATCAGTACAATCCAACACGCTCTAGGCGACTCTGCGCTCTCCCTACTCCTTCCTTCAACTTCTCCACATCTTTGATCAACAAGTCTTCCTCCTTCCTTTCACACTCCTCCTTCAGAGATGGCTACACCCTCGTCATCAGCTCCAGGTCCACCGAAGCTCGTTAATCTCTACAACCTGCGTCAAGTAGCTACAGCGAAATCATGTTTCATCTGTTCAAAAGAGACTTTGTATTGTCTAGCATCAGACGACATGAAGGATTGGTTCTTTGTTTGTAAATCGCACACTCTAGATCCAGGCGTACGTCTCATCTTTCATTCTCTCTCTCTCTTTGGTGAAGTTTCGCTAATTTCAACACTCGATACGATTAGTTCGCGAAACCAGCTTCATCTTCTTCCTCTTCTTCATCTACTCCAGGTTCTACCCCACCTCCAAGCTCACCCAAACCGACTCCCCCAGTCCCACAAAGTGAAATAGATAAAGTCAAGAAAGAATACGAAGAGAAACAAAAATCGAAATCCTCGACTCCTCCTTCCTCCGACACCCCTTCCACCTCAACAGCGGGTAAAGCTTTCAATCTCGCCAAATCCTCCTTTTCAACCATTTCAACCCTCGCGACTTCGACTGCATCAACCGTTTTCCCTCCTCCCGCACCAGTCATTCCGACCGCGAGTGAGTTGTTGAAGAGAGAGGCAGAGAAGAGTAGGGTTTTCGTTTTGAATAGACAATATTTCGGGATGAGGTGTGAGAAGAAGAGGAGGGAGTGGGAGGTGAGGGATGCGAAGGAGAGGGGGAAGGGAATGAGTTTTCCGAGTGTACCGAAAGGTGGAGTCATCTGAATGGGGGAATGCGAGAACGAACGAATGAGGAGTTTGACGGCAAGTTCGGGAGAGGGAGAGAAGAGAAAGATGTCGTACTTTTTATTCGTGAGTTCAAATCCTGAGCATGTATCATATACCTATCTCATTATTCTATATCAATATCAACCTGTTTCGATCTCACCTCAAACTGGCAAAACCAGAACAGCACATTTCGATTTACCCCCTCTTCTTCAACGTCCCCTTCCTCCGCTTTCCTTAGCTCTCTCGGTTTCGTCAACGTTATGAAGAAGGAGTATAGGAATTGTGATGGACGCTCCAATGCCCGGGTTGGATCAATTCATCGATCATCTGGAATCTCGAATCTTTATTCTCAGGCTCGGAGGTTGCCGCATCGAATTACTCTCGACGGTTGGTTGAGGAACATGTAGCCAGCATACTTGAGATTGAGAGTCTGGTACGAGAACGATGCGAGCAGCTGAGGACAAGGTAGTTTGATCAACTCGAATTAAGACTTTTGCGATGAAAAAAATGTATTTTTACCAGAATTTTTACAATTCTCACGCCGATTCCTCCCTGAGTTCCAGTGAATACCCTATACTTCGTACAGCTCTTCACGTCGCGAGGATCGAGAGTTTCCAAAAGGTCAACCAAAGTTGATGGAAACTTTTCTGTTTTCCTCACTTTTCACTTCTCGACTCTCACTTTACGCTATGGCTCGGGATAAAGAAGCGCAACCACATGCAAAGAAGAAGAGAGCGTTCCAAGTTGGTCCAAAACTAGCCAAAGGTGCTTATACAGGACATGGTTCGTCTCTCTTAACTTTCCCATCTCTCTAACTACCAGACTGATTGGTGTACGAATGAGGAACAGCTCAGCGAATCAAGAAGACTTTAATTCATAAAGCCAAAGTCAAGAAGGAGTATGCTAAAGCGTTGAAAGAAGCTGGTTATTCTGAACCCTCTCGAGGCAAAGGAAGAGGGGATGAAAGTGAAGAGGAAGAGATGGATACTGGACCAATCATCGATGCGAAGAAGGAGGAAGAGGAGAAAGAGAGGTTGAGGAGGAGGTTGTATGGGGATGATTTAGTCGAAGAGGAGAATGAAATGAGTGAGGACGAATTCGAGAGGGATAGGAAAGGGGGTAGGTCAGCGAGGTTCACGAGAAAGACGGCAGACGAAGAGGAGGAATCCGAAGATAGTCCTACACCGTCACCGGAACCAGAGGAGAAGAAGGAAGTGGAAGTGAAAGTTCAGGGAAAATCTAGGGAACCTTTACCTTCACAAGCGAATGCGGCGAAAGATGGGAGACCGAAATCTAGAGGTGGGAAAGGAAGAGGGAAGAAACCTACGACCGCTCCTCCACCAGTACCCGAGGTGAAGAAGACGGGACAGCAGCAGCAGCAACAACCGAAACGACCGAAATTGACGGAGGCTGAGATTGAGAAGATTAGGGAGAAGAAGAGGGCGGAGAAGAGGGACGCTGGGAGGAAGACTCAGAGAGGACAGGCGAAGCTGGGGGCAAAGATGGAAGGATTACTCGGAAAGATTCAGAGAAGTTTGGCGAAGTAGACGTTTTCGATTTCTCTCTTTGTTGTATTCCGCTTGTACTCTCTCTATCGCATACTCTAGCAATCACTCGCATTCTCACGTATACCGCAACGGAGAGCTTGTGTGGTTTGCGAAAAGAAATGCGTTTAATGTTTCAACATGTTCAAAAGAGAAAATCGTAAAGATCCCATTCAACTTCCCTTCGTCTAACTCCTCTCCCCTGCTCGGACCCTTCATCTGTCTATGTCATTGATTTCCTACCCTTCTTCTTCTCGACTTGACGTTCAAACAACGGTTTGTACCTCGGAGGCAGCACGGGTTTATCAGCGACTAAAGCCGGCATCGCAGTTCCGACATTGTTCGCCGGAGAACCTAGGATGATACATTCTGAAACACCTTGGATTGGATCCCTTCGAGCGTTGAACGAGGCGTTGAAGAGATGGTCGGTCGTTTTCTCGAAGGATGCCAACATCAAAACTGAATCCTTCATCTTGGCGACACCGAATCGAGTGATACCCAACACTTCTCCCTGAATGACAACCGAGGAAAAGTGAGCGCGAGAAGGTAGGAGAGAGAGGAAAGGAGACGTACCTTGAAACACATGACATCTCCCAACAACATCAGATGACGAGGATCGACTCCCAATCCGTGAGAGTCCATGGTGTAGTGAATTTGATCAATGATGCACTTTCGGGCAGCTTCGATGCCGAGAATCTTCTCAACCTCCATAACGTGATTCGAAGTCGTCAAATGTCCGACAACACCTGTGGGGAGACGAACTAGGTCAGCTCGATGTGGGAGGAAGGGAGAGAGAGTGAGAGGAGACGCACCATCGGTGGTCATGACATCTCGTAACCCTTCTCCTTCGACTAGTAGCTCCTTGAATCCCTTTGGATTCTGTTGAATGACAGCTCGTTGCAAACCAGTAACTCCCTGAAAGAGGCAGGCGAGACGTCAGCTCTTGTTTCTCGTGACGTGAATGGACGAAATGTACCTTGACAGTGATACTGGGTAGAACTCGACGAAGCCACATCAATCGACGGTAAGCGGGAACCTTGTCGTCCGAGTTGTGATGAGCGACAATGTGGATCTCTTCAGTCTTGCGCTTGACGGTAATGTCCTATGAGAGTGTTCGAGTGTCAGTCGTTAGTCGAGCAAGCGAGTGAGAGCGGAACTTACGGCAGCCTTAATTTTCAGTTTAGGAGCGTGAGCGATGGCGGCAGCGATACTATCGAGACTGATCTCGAGCTGTAGAGCATACAAGAGTCAGTACCGTGAAAGGAGACGTTGAAAGCGCAGGTAGACATACTTGAAGCGCTTTGATAGCTTTCATATCGATGTGGACCGATACGTACATCTGAGCGCTACTGTAAACACCGGCGATAACCGAAGCAATCTGTGAGGAATGGAGTCTCTGATCAGCAAGTAAGTAACGCTGAATGCAGAGCCAGTCACTCACGTCTCCTAGGAAAGTCTTCTCGACACGACCCTTGACGATTCGAGCAGCCGTTTCGCTTTGATCTTGAACAAGTTTCGCCGAAATGATAGGCGTCGAGATGGTCTTCGCAGCGTTGATAATCTCCTTGATACGAGGAACTCCGAGAGTTACGTTCATAGAAGCGACACCAGCGAAATGGAAAGTTTTTAGAGTCATTTGAGTACCGGGTTCTCCGATCGATTGAGCACCGATAGCTCCGACAGCGGTACCTAGACTCGTACGAGAGCATCAGAAAGAGCTCGGCTGGAAAAGAGTGGAGAAAGAAGAGCTCACCAGGTTCGATCTTGGCCTTGACAAACTTCGTCCAGCAAAGTTGCAAGAACTCGTCGATTTGAGCAGCTGTTACTTTCGTCTTGTTGTTGACCACGGCGAGTTGTTCGACTGTCATCGTCACATAATCTGGTCAGCGCGAAGCGAAACGATTGAATGAAACCGAATCGACGTACAATCAGCTCCCTTGTTCGCGTCACTGTCCTCCTCGATCTGTTCGAGTGCCGGAGCCATACCGTACATCTCACGATAAGCTGCAGCTTTTTCGACAATCTCCTCCTGCACGTAATCTCTGACTTCGTTGAGGAAAGGTTCTGACAGAGTGTTGGTGAAGTAAGGGGTAGCGAGAGTTTCTTCGACTCGTTTCTTGATCTCGTAGGGAAGGAGACCTTCTGCTGTTGTCGATAGTCGGAGAGCTCGAGCGTGATTCCAGGTTCGTTCGTAGACAACGGGTTTTCCGTCTCCTTCGAGATTTGCGGGATCGAGTCCGTCGTCTCCGTAAATGAACTGCACGACTCCTCCAGTAGCGTTTCGAACAGATCGATCGTATCGACTTGAAAGATCCTCGAGAGCCTATTAAACCGATGCGACGGTTTGTCAGACTTGGCCAACGAATTGAGAACTCGAAAGTGACGACTCACCTTCATAAGACGACGAGCCATATATCCAGTCTCGGCAGTCTTGACAGCAGTATCGACAAGTCCTTCTCGACCAGAGATAGCGTGGAAGAGGAACTCGGTAGCTCGGAGACCAGAGTAGAAAGAGTTGGAGACGAAACCTTTGGCGAGGGGGTCGACGGCACCTTTCGGGAAATGAGGAAGAGAACGATCCTGGAAACCATTGGGGACACGGTTACCGGCGATAATTTGCTGACCGACACAAGCAACCATTTGCGAGACGTTAATCTTCGAACCTAGAGGAGGGAGTGAAAGATCGCTCAGTTTCGCATTTTGCGGAGAGAAGGGAGAAGGAATGGACCTTTTGAGCCACAAGTAGCCATGATGAGTGGAGAGTTGTTCCTACTCAGTTCCGTCATACAGATTTCTCCGACTTGATCACGAACTCGAGAAAGATCTCCTGAAATCATCGATTCGAGGGTTTGTTCCATGTTTGAACCGGGTTGACACTCTAGTCGATTCTCGGAAGCCAGTCGAATGTACTCGTCGGCAGCGTCGTACGCTTTTCGAACGAGCGAGTCCTTCTCCTTTCGAAGTTGAGCTCCAGGTGTAACATCGCTGATTCCGATCGAGAATCCCTTGTTCGCTGAGACGAGGGCAAAGCGGGCGAGTCAGAGACGTGAAGAGACAAGAAGAGAAAGAGGAGACACTTACCTAGCCATCGAGCACAGAGTTTCGCCATTCGATTCATACATTTCGCTGCCGCATCTTCTCCGAAATCCCTCTGAATAACAGCGAATACACTCTTCTTGTTTCCATCCCCAACCGTGCTCTTGTCGAATACACCACAGATAATCTCCGAGTTTTGCACGACGAGGTAACCATCGTTTCGACTCATGAAAGCTGGATAAGTGAGATCATGTTCTGTCGAAGGTTTCTCAGATGTCTTGTTCTTGCATTCGAGGTTGACGTTGACGGGACTTGATTTGCTCGGTCGCATCAAAACGTTGAAGACTTGTTTCCCGGTCCACAGTCGTTCAGGTTTAAGAATCGTAGGGCAAGGGAGATCGATCTCTAGTTCGGCATCTTGAAGGTAGGCGCACATCTGAGTGATTTCGGAACGAGTGAAGAAAGTGTCGCGACGAGTAATGAGGAAACAACCGGTGATGAAATCTTGAGTAGCAGCGATGATAGGTTCTCCGTTTCGAGGCGTGACGAGATTGCGTTTGATGTTCATCAATTGGAAAGCTTCTGTTCGCGCTTCTTCCGTTTGAGGGACGTCTGTAAGGAAGAGGAGTAAATAATCAGGACTAGCTAGAGGAGATCGAATATCACGATCAACTTACGAAGATTCATCTCATCTCCATCGAAATCAGCGTTGTAAGGCGTACAGACACACTCGTTGAGTCGGAAAGTACGCCATGGTCGAACCTTGACTCGATGAGAAAGAATCGAAAGTCGATGCAGTGAAGGTTGACGATTGAAGAGAACGATACTGTCGAGTCGAACTGTATCAGCGATCGTTCTTCGACAATCGACAAGAGATATCACTCACTCGTCATCTCGCAAATGTCGCTCGACTACATCTCCTATCCTCAGCTTGTCCGCCATGAATTCTCGATCTCCGAATTTTAGGTACTTCTTCAATCCCGTGTCTCCTCCTTGATTGATGAAGTTCGCTCCAGGATGCACGTCGGTTCCGTTTCGAACAGCTTGTCGTAGTCGTTCTAGATTGTGCGAAGTGACTCGTTCAGGATAGGTAAGGATCTTGCACACTCGTTCAGGAACGGCGACCTGTCGAGTTTCGTTGATCAGTCCGGGGCAACGAGGAGAGTAAAGCGAGAAGAGCTTACTTGATCAATCATCAAATTGGGATCAGGCGAAATGACAGTTCGACCAGAGAAATCAACACGTTTTCCTGACAAGTTACCACGGAAACGACCTTGTTTTCCCTTCAATCGCTGACAGAGACCCCTCATCGGTTTTTGACCCTGCAAGGGACAAGGATTAAGAATATGAGCTCGTGAGATCACGTTCAGAGAGCATCGGAACTTACAACGACGGTAGGAACTCCGGGCAATTCAGAGTTGATGTAGGTAGCGACGGCTAATTGGAGGAAGTCCCATTGTTCCTGCGAGTGTCGAACGATCAGCTCAGACCTTGAGAAGAAGGGAGCAGACCAAGACGTACCATCAGATTCTGCGTTGTCACTCCTTTCAGCAAACCAGTCTTGATAACAGCATTCATGAAGACGATTTCGGTAAGTTTGACAGTCAAATCATCTTCGTTGCTGTGAGTCGAAGGAGAGTCAGAGAATCAGTATCGTCGAACGCAGATTCCAGGTGAATTCGAAAACTCACGTAGCAGCTTCTTGCGAAACACTCGGTCGAATACAGACTGGAGGGACCGAGATGTACTGCCAAACGAACTCTTCCGGCCGTCCAGCAGTCGGATCCAATCCCAACAATTCACAATCCGCCGAAGTAACCTTTCTGAACAACGTCAAAGCCTTGAGAGGGTTGATATCGTCGATCGCCTTGTCGACGTGAGCCTCCAATTGTTTGTCCTCTCCAATCGCATCCGTGAACGAAGCTTTCCAAGTAGCGTAATTTCCCTTTCCCTCTGCTCCATCTCGTCCTCCAGCTTCTTTCTTCAAGTTTCGTCCTCTCCATTTCTCGTGTCCAATCCTCATCGGTCCAATCTTCTTCACTACTCCGTTGATAGCTCCGCAGTAATGACATGTTGTGCATTTTCGACAGAGGGCAGAGAGTTGTTTCGAGAGAGCGGCGATAGTGAGAGTGTCGAGATTAGGTCGGCGGAAGGAAGCGAGGAACTTTCGATGTTGTGTTTCGTCGAGGAGGATACGAGAGCAAGTCTGTGCATCGTAGGGAGTCGTCAGCTAAAACAGGAGCAGAGAGGAGCGGAAACACGAGTTTGCGAACCTTGCAAATGCACTGTAGAATCCCGAGAACGTGCTTGAAGTAACCAATGTGAAAGACAGGTAACACTAACTTGATGTAGGCGTAATGACCAACGCAATCAGCGAGTGCTAGACCACAAGTTTCGCATTTTCCTGCTTTGTCGCTAGTTCCGAGTCGACGGTCGAGTACTCCATGAGGGACTGGTGTTCGATCTTCGGCTTTGTAGAGATCCCGTTGATTCGCTTCGAATTCTGCTATGGCGACTGCTTCCCGAGAAGAGAGGACTGAGAATTGGATGTGTTTGCTGATTTCGAGTGAGAGGAAAACGAAGGGGAGTATAGTCAGCATACCGTTCTACGTGAATAACTGTGCGCACCATGATGGGCTATATAGACCACTCCTGATAGCTCTAATCTCCCTCTCAGTGCTCTTCCGCGTTGCTGTAACTTTTCTGTTCCTTCTCGCCCATCTCGTCTTCGGCCGCATCACCTCTGTCCGCTCCTTGACCACCCTAGATTGGTTGAAGTATAACTTACATTCGCTTTGGTGCGGCATCAGACACGAGTACCTTCATCTTTCGAGAATTGTTGACTTGCAGAAAGTTGAGGAAAGGGAGCTTCTCGTCTTGCTGTCTGATTCAATCGTGGGATGATAGTAGAGCCTTGCGCTGTCACCGCTGGCCCTGCTGAAACGGGGGTTCTGAGGAAGTGGAGGTGAGAGTGGTTGGCACCTACCCTCTCACTTTCTCTCTCCTTTGACTTTTCGTTGGAAATTTTCCCAAGTTCTCAGAAATCTCCTTTCCGACTCGTTTTACAGCTCCCCCGTTGCGGTTGCTCTCTCGCTTTCCCGCTTACTGTCAAGCGGTTTCAAAGCCGACTCAGCAAAATCGATTTCACTTCGTTTTCGAATTGGATCCATTACCACGCTTCACAAGGTTTCGTTAGCGTACTGATTTCCTTCCAGATTACGCTAAAGATCTGGTCGGGACTATTCTCCGCCTCACATTCACTCTCCTCGATCTCTTTTCTCGTCCCCCACTCTCAAATTCGAACGGAACCTTGTCTCTCAACGACGCATGGTGCTGAACAAGTGGCTACCGAGCTTATGGCTACTTAACTTCGTCGTTCTCTCTGCTTCTTCTTCCTTCGCTCTACCTCTCGACCACCAAGGAGACGCAATGTTCTCTAAACAACTCCTCCTCGCTTTGCTCCCTTTCGCGGCCGCCCGCCCCACTTCTCACTCGGAAAACCTCCAATCCCGAGCAGTCTCTCTCGACCAGTACATCACCAGTCAGAACCAAGTTTCATTCAAGGGCGCCTTTGCAAATATTGGAACGTACGGGTACTCTTCAGTCTCTACCCCTCTCTCTTTCGCATCTTCCTTCGACTCTTGCTCCTGGATGTGCTGGATTCGACGAGCTGACAACGTCTTTGTATCGTATACAGTGCTGCCGGTCAAGGTACCAAGGCCGGAGTCATCGTAGCGTCTCCTTCGAAAGTGTGAGTTGAGCTTTCTCTGTCGTCCACATTTGTCTCTTCCGTTCGCTGACGCTCTTTCCTCGCTCGTAGTGATCCCGACTATGGTATGCTCCTCTCACCTGATCTCGCTTTCTACCCTTCCTCTCTCCTTGCTCGACAAGCTTCGACCGACGATTCACAAATCTCCTTTTTGATCAATTTACTGACCTTCTCACACTTCATAGTCTTCACCTGGACCCGAGACTCTGCTCTCACAACTCACGGTCTCCTCGAGGTCTCCGATCCTGGAGCTCAGCAAGATCAAACCCTTGGATTCCTCCCCGATTACGTGAATGCTCAAGATATTCTCCAACATCTCTCCAACCCTTCCGGATCTTGTACGTCTACCTTACCACCCTTCTTTTGCTGCTTCAGACAGTGCTGACATCCCTCTACGTCTTTCCTTTTTGCTCCTTGATTCATGGGTCTTCAGTCTCCGATCTGTCTGGTCTCGCTGAACCCAAGTTCAACGTCGATCTCACCGCATTCACTGGTCCTTGGGGTCGGTAAGTTATGCTCTCTTCGCTCCCTTCCCTATCTTGTCTCCACCTCGCCTTTCCTTTCTATAGCCGAGTCGACGTCTGACCCTCTTTTCTCGTTGCAGACCTCAACGTGACGGCCCAGCTCTCCGAGCTAGGGCTTTGATGAAGGTGAGCTACGCTCAGTCGCTGTGTCGCTACTAGAACAGAGCTGACAATTGCACGGGTGAAAACAGTACGTCGAGCTTTACCCTTCCAAGATCTCGTCGACTCTCAAGACCAAGATCGATTCTCTCATCCTCAACGATCTCGACTACACCGTCCGCTACTGGAACACTTCCGGTTTCGATCGTAAGTCAACTCGTTTGTTCCCGCTTCTCATCTCTGAGTTTGACCTGACTCAGGCTCGATTCGCTTCTCAGTCTGGGAAGAAGTTAACGGCTCATCGTTCTTCACTACTCTCTCCCATTTCCACGCCCTCGCAATCGGATCCGCATACTTCCAATCGTCGAACCCTACTCGCTCCGCACAATACTTGAGCGAATCGCAACGAGTCCGCTGCTTCGCCGACTCATACTGGCAAGCCGGAGCCAGCAAGACTTCATACACCTCGAACTTCCAGCTCGTAGGAGGTAGCAACGGAAGGTCAGGACTTGACGCTAACTCGTGAGCTTCATCCCTTTCTTTTTTCGTCCCTTTCCTTTCCGTCCCTATCCTCTCGCATCCTCTCCTCTCGCACCCTTTAATCGTCGTCCCTCTACTCTCCCTTCTTTGGTCGTTACATCGTCGCAGACGCTGATGATGAGTCATCGGATTTCGCAGAATCATCGCTGCTCAGCTTTACCCTGCCTCCCCTTCGGTACAATACACCAGCAACCCTTGCGATTCACGCTTCTTCTCGCCGTGTAGTGATCGTATGTTATCGAGTACGTTGGCCGTCGTCGAATCATTCCGAGGAGTTTACGCTATCAACCGAGCTCGCGAATCTGCCGGTGCGAAAGCGATCGCAATCGGTCGTTACAAGGAGGATGTGTGAGTCTCCTGTTCCTACGTACTCTGCCTGAAGCTGAGCTGACTATTATATTCGTCGCAGCTACTACAACGGAAACCCCTGGCATTTGACGACTCTCGCACCAGCCGAGCAAGTCTACCGCGCCGTCTCGATCTGGAACCAATACGGACAAGTCAACATCACCTCGACCTCGCTCGGGTTCTTCCAAAACCTCGTTCCTTCCGCTGCTGTCGGTACCTACAAGAAGGGAGACGGAAAATTCGAAACTGTCATTGCTGCCGCTTCGAAATATGCTGATGATTTGTACGTCTTTCGAGGACTCTCCACTACCTCGTGAATACTGCTGATATCCTCTGACGAGTTTGACAGCGTCGCCATCGTTCAACAATACACTCCTTCGACCGGTTCTCTCTGGGAGCAATATTCGCGAAACGACGGATCCTCTCTCTCTGCTCGCGACCTTACCTGGTCTTACATCGCCTTCTTGACCACGACTCACTACCGAGGTCTTCAAAATACCGCAACTATCTCCGCTTCTTCGAAACCCATCTTTGGTGCCGCTGGAAACGCTACTTGCCCTTCTGGACCTAGTGGAGGAGGCGCTCCTGCCGGAACCGTTCCTGTCACTTTCAAGGTCACTAAACAAACCGTTTACGGCGAGGTTAGCTTTATTTCTTCCTCCCTCTCGAAACGAATTTGAGCTTTAGCTGACTCGTCTGTTTCCGTGAGTAGAACGTCTACCTTATTGGAAACGTCGCTGCTCTCGGTGGTTGGGATATCTCCAAGGTTATTTCTCTCAATGCTGGCGCCTACACCTCTTCGAACCCTCTCTGGCAAACCTCTCAACCCGTCTACATTCCCCAAAACACCGCTGTTCAATACAAGGTAAGGCTTTCCCTCATTTATCACTGTTCTGTGACTCAGAAGCTGATTCGTAGTTTTGAGCGAATCTATAGTACGTCCTCAAAGGAACTGACGGAAAGTTCACTTATGAAGGAGGTTCGAACCGAGCTTTCAACACTCCTGCTTCTGGAAACGTCGCTCGTTCAGATAGTTGGCAAAACTAAATCGCGATCAACGATCGCCTGGAAGGAGAGAAAGAAGGTGGAAGACGCGAAGAGGAAGAAGGAAAGTAAACGAAGAGGAAAGAAAAGAAAGGATTCAAAATTTTCAAAGCAGTACCCCCGGTTTCAGTCTCACGTCTTTGGTAGTATCAATCTAGTGGGTATCCAAATCGCCGCAATATCATCTTGACTTAGCAATATCTTCGGTGTCGAGTTGAGGGTGACTTTGAGAGAGCGTTTTGACGAGCGAATCTTTGCGCCTCTCCGTTCGCACCCCCCCCCCTCCGTTCGCGCTCAGCTCACACATGAAAGGAGAACCCTTAAATCTATCGTTTCGAGTATTACTCCAATCTACAGTAAAACTTGATCCTCGAACGCTCCTTTCTTCCCCATCGCCCTCGCCAATTTCTCCTCCTTCATCACTTTCTTCCCATACTTCTTCTCCTCCTCTTTCCTCATATTGAACCTCTCCGTCTTCTTTGCCCTACTGAACCAGTTCCCACCGAGATCTAATTGTCCAACTTGGATTTCGGGAGGTGCACCAACGGGGAGAGTGATCGGTTTCAAGGGGGATTGAGGAAGTTTACGGGGGTTGGGAGTGATGGTCAAGGCGTCGAGTGAGGGAGCGAATGTCGTTCGGAGTGCGGTGGCAGCTGTGTTATCGCGGGGACCTGTGAGATGAGTAGAGGGACGAATCAGCCTAAAGCAAATCTTGTAATTCGTCCGATACTTCACTCACCAGCAGTACTAGCCGGGACTTCTTCCTTAGGCCAAGGCAACTCTCTCCATCCCTTGTCTGCATCACCCTCAGTCCCTCCCAATTGAGGTACCAAAGCATAACGTTTCCAAGCGAACCTCCTCAACCTCCTATCCCACGTTACGGGGCCCTTCCTCACTCTCGTCGCAGTGTACTCTTCAGGTCCATCTCTGATCTGAAGGCGGAGGTTCGAAAGGTGGAAGGGTTTGGGAGTTAGGTAGGTCGCTTGAGCGTCCCCTCCTGAATAACCTGGTTCGAGAGATTGTCCAGGGTATTCATTGAACTGTCGTTTCTTGACCTACGTTCACCCAAACGCACCTATCAGTTGCATGCATACAAGAATAGACGAGAGAGGTGAGCGTACCGAGAAATGACCCTCTTTCAAATAAACCCTATTAGTTTCCCTATCGACCCTATCGACCGTCCCAGTTCTACCCTTGAGTTCACTATCGCCTCTAACGAGTTTGACGCGGTCTCCAGGAGCGACATGCCAGAATGGGATTCGATCTTTGACTTGAACGAAATCTTGTGCAGGACGGAAATGGGACGGGATGGGCATGGCGAATTTACCTCCTTTCGTTGGTGGTGGTTTCAGGTGGGTTAAGGTACGCTGTAAGGAGCGGGCGAGGTCGCGAGGCATCTTGATCAGAAGAGAGGGTTGATGAGATTTAGTTGGAAAGGATTGGATCTGCTTCAGGAGGGTGATAGGCGGGTCTGACTAGCTAGTAGTAGCCTTGTAATACCTTCTAGTATCAGTCGAAGGTGGTGGTTATGGTGCAAGAAATCGACTCGAATCTTTTTCGCTTCCTCCAACTTTGCTCGCTCTCCTCGACTCACTCAGATCAAGAATGGAAGCAGCCGGATCGAAGCTGTACCTACTAGTTTGCAGTACAGGACCTCTGCAAGCTTTTCGTGTTGCAGAATTGAACAGCATAGCGAGTTTGTTCAACATTGAATATTCCTTCCCTTATGGCGAACCTGACGAATCTGTACGTTCTCCCTATACTCTCAGTAGCTCTTATCATAAGCTGAAGTGAAGAGGTGGTAGTACAGCGACCTTATATGGTGATTCGACTGGCCGGAGAAAGGGAAGCGAAACTTCTCGCAACTCGATTAGTATCAGTAAAGCATATCTGGGAGCTATGGGCGCAAGGTACAACTTATGAAGAAGTGCACGAGCAGGCGAAAACAGAATCAGCGAGAGCGTTATGGGTCAGCAAATCTTTCTCTTCTTCGCAAAAACTCGTTTTCGGGCCCTCGCTGACTTCCCCTCTTCCTGTTATACAGTCACCTTACGCTCAAGATAGAGATTGTACCTGGAAGTTCATGGTAGCAGGTCACAACCGAACGATCCCTCTCTCAATCCAAATCAAAACGATCAATTCCTTCTCCTACATGGCATTCCCCGGCGACATCGACCTGAAACGACCCAAACTCGAAGTGGGGGTGTTCGAAGAGTACGAGTTTGATCAGACTCGAGGAGGACGGATGGTTGCGATGAGGGAGAAGATGGGGTTGGCCGATGTCAAAGGGAAGAAAAAGGAACGGGATGAGGAGGCTTGGGATGAAGAGAATAGTAAATTGAGAGGAGTATGGGTTGGGAGAAAGGTGAGTGATGTCTCGATTTGCTAGTCATGAGATCCCTCCCTGACTAGCGATGATCCTTTCTCCCCACAGATTAGCGATTGCCAAAGATCCTTGATTGATTATTTTGATCTCAAGAAACGGAAATATATTGGAACGACTTCGATGGAAGCTGAAGCTTCGTTACTTATGGCGAATCAAGCTCAAGCCGCTCCTGGGAAATGGATTTACGATCCTTTCGGTGCGTGAGATTTCGGATGAGGCGTTCATACAAAACTCGCTCATCCGGATCAATCTCTTTGCACAGCTGGTACGGGATCGATGCTATTGACAGCAGCTGGATTCGGAGCGATGACGTTCGGAAGCGATATTGACGGGAGACAAATGAGAGGGAAGAGTGAGTTCTGTCTCCGCTCTCCATCTTTCTCGCTTACTCTGATTCTCATACTCTCGATCTGCAGAAACAAACATCAAGGATTCTGCTGCTCAATATGGAGTGACAGATCGAATAGTCGATTGCGCTTCTTTCGATATGAACGTACGTTGAATCTGGCTATCTCAGCTGATTACGCCTATCGCTGAGATTGACATTCTTCACACAGCAACATCCGTTCCGAACGGGCGAACTTTTCGATGCGATTGTGACAGATCGTAAGCTCTCATTTCAGATCGTTCTCCGCGTCTTGAGAAACGGCATTGACTACTTCTCTCTCATCACTCATCAGCTCCATATGGAGTTCGAGCGGGAGCGAAGCGACTAGGAAGGGAAGAGGGAGCAAAGCAAGTGCTTCCTACAGTAGTGCCAGGTCGAGAGAAAGAAGGTTTCCATCACCAGTACGTTCCTCTCCTGTCTCTTCGGCTCAATCGCAACTCACTCTCCTTCCTCTAGATTCGACGATTACGTCCCACCATCTGTCGGTTGGCCAATGGAAGAAGTGATCGTCGGATTAATCACCTATTCTCTCTACCTCCTCAAACCGGGAGGACGACTAGTTTTCTTCCTCCCTACAAACGAATCCGAATACTCCGACATCGATGTACCCGAAGTACCAGGTCTCAAACTGATCAGCAACACCTCTCAATCATTCGGGAAGTGGGCGAGGAGATTGATCACGATGGAGAAATTACCGAAGGGATCAGAGGTAGTCGTCGAGGGATTGGATAGGGGTATTGAGAGGGAAGGGAAGACTAGTCAGTGGACGGAAGGAGAGAAGAAGAGGAGAGAGGAGAAGAAACCGGGTCATGCGGATTTTAGGGAGAGGTATTATGAGGGTTTCGGATCGACTAAGCGACAGGTACAGGAGGAAGTGGCGGAGATGAGTATACGAGATGCGAAGGAGTAGATGGAACAGCATGAGTAGACCTCATGGACTCTGAGGGAGCAATCCGAACCATGAAAGAGAACAAGTTGTCGTAGGGGTATGAAAGAGACAGCGACTCTCGAGAAGGTTACACACCTCGCAGTCTGTATGCGCGTCGAGTGAGAGAATAATGGAAATGCACGAATGACTATGAAAAGCCTACAACTAAACTCGAAACTTCTCCACTTCAATCCTACGAGCGTACCGGCGGTCTCCTTCTTCCTGTTCCAGTCCCTTCTGCCTTCAGCCTCCTCTCTCTCCCTTATCCTCCTAGAGAAGTCCCGCGAGAAGACTGAGTCCCTTGTCCAATCATGTCGTTGCTCTTCATAAACTAATTCCACTCCACGCGCCTCACATACTCGTGCCAGCCGAGAAGCAACGTCTCGAGCCCCAGTCATGTTCTCCAATGCGCCCGGAGCGAAAGGTGGGACATCGAGCAGATCCGGTTGAGGGATGTCCATGTCGCGAATGAGGGTGCGAATATAGTCGATGTGCTTGATTTGTGCGTGAGGAGGTGCCGGAGATCCAGGGATAAAGATTCGTATGTTCCGAACGTGAGGGAGGTAGTCGTATATATTGGTATCGAAGAGGGCGTTGTTCATGATCTTGGACCAAGATTCCTCAGATAGATCGTGAAATCCGATATGGCGGACCGCTCCCTGGTCGAGGCTGATCACGTGGACCTGTGGCGTGAGACCATTGAGCATGGAGAGGTAGCCTTTCCTCTCGAAGGTTTGTTCGCCGAGGCCGAGAGAGCGGAGCGATGGGAGAGTCGTCGAGTTGAGTATCGCATCAACGGCTCGGTCGGACTTTACAGCCCGTAGCTGCAGTTCTCGAAGACGAGTTAGTTCATATTGAACGGATGATGTAATCTCGACATCCGTGAGGCGGAGTGTAGTCAAGTCTGCCAGATCGCAACGGTCGTCAATCGATGAGGAGGAGCGCAAAAAGAGAAAGCAGCAGCTTACTGACGAGACTGGCCATCAACGACATATCGATCGTGAAGTTGGTCTTGGTGATCACCAGTAGCGCCAGGGATTGGCGATATGGAGAGGGCAGGAACGCTTCCACTTTGACCGGAGGAGGCTCAATCGTGGCGTCCAAGAATCTTCGCAAGCTGATTAGCTTCCTCTCCTCCGGCTTTGGCCATAGTCCACCGCCTGTCTTGCTTTCTAGTTGCGCAACGGTGAACAGTCGAGGTTGAGCGATTTGGCGAAAGAGACGAGAGACGAGGCACAGGGAACGGAGAGTCGTTTGACGGTCGCGGTAGCTTGTCGAATGGTAGCGAAGTGGGACCGTAGATTCGATGATATGTTGTACGAGTTCGGTTGGAAGGCGAGAGAAGGGCCCGAAGGGAGGACAGGAGGAGGGAGAATCGGAGGAAGAAGAATCGGGAGGAAGTGAGGAAGGAGAAGTCATCTTGCTGGATCTGTGGGATGTAGATTCGAGTTTGTCAGCATCTTACTATGCTATCCTACTACACTCCATCACTGTCCAGGTTGAGTGGGGCGAGTTGTAGTCCTTCCGAGATGAAAGAACGGGAGGGAATGGGAAACAGCGAGGACTCACCCGATAGTACTCTGTATACGCGCACTTGATATCTTGATCTTATTCGAGTGTGTCTGCTGGAGTTGGCCAATTCTTGTGAGTTGTAAGAGTCAGAGTCGAGTTCGCTTTTCTCTCTTCTTTACCTCTCACTTCAATCAGCTCGAACTACTCAGATCCAGCTCGAATACACACAAGAGTGTGTTACACTCTACTATGAGTGATCAGAAGGTGAGTCTCACTCCTCCTTCCCCTTCTCTTTGCTCTTCTCACGGTTCGCTTTCCTCCTCAGAAGCCCGATTACCTCTCTCGTCTCCCCCCTGAACTCCTCGATGATATCTTCGACCAGGCATACGATGCTGAAGTTCCGCTCACTGGTCCCATCTCTCGCTCCCTGTACCCGTACTTCATCTGTCGACGTTATCGCCAAATCATGATCTCTAGCTATCAGCAACTCTCCAAGTTCTGCGCTCGACTCTCTCCCAAACTTGCTAGTCACGTCGAAACTCTCGTCGTCGACATTCCGTTTGTTAAGACCGAAGAGGACGAATACGAGTTTGAAGGATATGATGAAGAGTCGAGGGCAGAAGCGGAGGAGGCTAAACCGATGAAGGAGACAATCGATGCTGGCTGGCCGAAGAATGAACAGCTCGTTGTGATGCTTAGGATGCTGGAGGAAGTCGAAGAGGTGGAAATGAAAGGAAGTACTCGAATCGCATTGCTCGTCCTTTCGCCTCAAATCGCAAACTCTTGCCTTCCCGAACTTCAATCGCTCGCTCTCGACACGACATTCGATGGTATCGACGACCCTTTCCATTCCTCCCATTACTCCGCCCTACTCTACTACGACCAGCTCCTCGCTTTCGAAGTCCGCATCCAACGTCCCTTCGCTTCGATCCTGCCTTCCACGAAACCCTTACCCACCTACAACATCCTCCCTGTTCATCTCTATAGAGATCTCCGCATCGAAGGACCCCTCGGCGCGAGTCCTTACGCATCATCTCTGGTGTCGATATCATCTGCCCTCGATTCCCTTCGTCTGTGCGACTCTGCAGCTGGGACGCTTCCCTCGAAGGTCCTTACTATACTCGAAGCGGTGGAGCATCCGGAACGTGTCAGTGCCATCTCACTCGAATGCACACGACGCCAAACCGGTGTCGAGGGGAATCTATCGAACACCCTATCCCGCTTTTCAACTCTCGAGGTTCTCGGCTTCGTAGGACAGTGGCCAGCACTTTCAGGATCCGTCTACAAACTATTCGGAAAACTTCCCATTCGAGAATTATGCTTTGGACCCAAGTATCCCGTTTCACTCGCTCGTCTCAAGGAACTCGTTCACGGACCATCCAAATCCTCGACCCTTCGTCTCCTCAACCTCTCAAACGTCGAATCCAAGTCAATCAGACTATCTGCTGCCTTCGAATGCCAATTATTCGGTCCTCACTGGGAAGATGTTCCTCCGTCTACTTCATTCGCAAAATGGACTCGCAATTTCTCCAAAGGAGCGTTGTATGACTTACTGGAATCGACCGCAGACGACGAGACCCTTCGAATCTATGGAACTGCAGTTGAAGCATTAGTCAAGGAGGACATCTGGATGCCAGCGAGGCAGGAGGCGCTGTGGAGGCATCATCAGGGTGGAGATGGAGACGAGGACATTGAGACCGATAACGAGTGGGAAACGAGTAGCTCGGCTAGTTCTGAAGGTGACGATGAACTCGATAGCGACGAAGTCGACTGAAGATGGACAATGGATAGTACATTTTCATTTCAGTTTTTTGATTCGCTTTTTTGGTCTTTGTTTCTGCAAATGTGCTCCGGTTCTCGATTCATTCAGACAACCTGCGAGCTTCTGTTATAAAACACACGCTGACGTCGATGAGAGATGACCGAGAAAGTCACGGTAGGATCACTGCGAACGAGAGCTCTACGGCATTCATCTAATCACGATCAATAGCGAAACGATCATCGACATACTCGCAAGAGAACAGCGCACGCGCGAGCGAGAGATTGTGCGGACGAGTATAGATTCAAGTAACGCTTTTCGCATTCAAATGTCGCTATTGCCTGCTCGCTTTCCCGCGGCCCGATCTTTCTCCAGCCTCACGTTCATGCCTGTAACATTCTAGTCTTACTCTCCCTCGCCTTCTCCACCTCTCATGCGTCTGTAGAACTCCGTCGGACGCCCAAAGTCGATTTTCCAATCATAAGCTGGCCCGTAAACTACCTCCATGTTTCGCGCCCTACAAATGTTCCAGAGGTTCTGTCGCCAGATTTCAAGCGTAGGGTCGACAGACTCCCTAAAAGCGAGGTAGAGGACGGAAGGGAGAGGAGTGGTCGAGGTTCGGACCATTTCTTCGAGGGCCTGCAAGGTATTTGAGAAGCAAGTGCCGGACGATGGATTCGTAATGCGATAGGATTGAACATTGGGAAGTGTCTCGATTCGCCCGAGGGAACAGTCGAATAGGGTCTTTCTATTGATTCGATCCAACTTGTCTGGTCCGAGGTTGTCGAGGAATCCGTCGTCGATCCAGAGTAGGTCGAGTTGCGGTTCGAAGCGAAGAAGCAAGGGACCGAGATCACAGGACCGCGATGCCTGAAAGGAGAAGGAGAAGACCCGAAGTGATGGAAATGCCGAGGGGGAGAAAAGTCGCTGACTGTCGAGGTGAACGTCTTGAAGACACAATTCTTCGAGACGATGTAAGACGAAGGGACCGGCGCTACACAGGTTCATACAGCTTGATAAGTAAAGAGTTGACAAATCTAGTGTTTTGAGAGAATTGATCAGCGTTCGAACAACGCACTCTAAGAAATGGATGACGCAGACTCGCTCTTCAACCTCGCAAATTGCGATAGGTCTATCTCGGATTCAAAGTCGCAGAGTTCGATCTTTCGAAGGCTGAAATTCGTGGCCAGGAGCGAGTAGAGGTCGCCAAGTTGCTCTCCAAATTCTTGACCATCGAGAAACAACTCCCGAGTTTCTATCTCTCTCGCCCCCGCTTGTTCCGTATCTCTGAACCCGTTGACTTGATCCCTCGTGCTGAGTTGGACGACGGCGTAAAGAAGAGGTTTCCCAAGTTGGAAGAAGAGACGAGATGTAAGACAGAAGGAATGAAGAGTGGATTGACGCTCAGGATAGGTATCTGGGTCGTAGTGAGAGGGCGCAATCGAGTCGACGATGTGCTGAATGACCTCAATGGGTAGTTGGGCGAAAGGGGAGAGATGAAGGAGAGGGAAGAGAGGGAGAATCGAGTCGAGGACAAAGGGAAGTCATGTCGAATGGATCTATCAAGGGCAGTAAGACTTGATCAGTATTGTATTGACTATCCACGCTTCTCTTTCGCACAGTCTGAGACGTGTGAGAGGAGTTGCAGCTCTTCCGAGATGAGAAAGTGGGAGAGAGCGAGAAACAACGAGGACTCACTCGAGAGGACTTTATATAGGCGTACTTTATATCTTGATCCTATTCGAGTGTATCTGCTGAAGTTGGGCGATTCGAGTGAAGTGCAAGAGACAGGGTCGGGTTCACTTTCTTCTCTTTCTTACCTTTCACTTCTCCCAACTCGAACGACTTAGATTCAGCTCGAATACACACAAGCGTGTCATATACTCTATCATGAGTGATCAGAAGGTGAGTCTCACTCCTCCTTTCGCTTTCCCTAGCTCTACTCACGATTCTCTTTTCTCCCTCCTCAGAATCGCCTTACTTCCCTCCCTGCTGAACTCATTCACGAGATATTCGATCACGTACACGAATCGACACAGACCCTCACCGCCCCTCTGTCCAAATTCCTTCTTCCGTTCCAACAACGCGCCCTCTTTCACACTCTTCTCGTCTCTTCCTATAAAACTCTCGCCAAACTCTGCTCAATCGCACAGTCGCGACCACATCTCTTGTTGTCGACCAAAATACTCAATATTGATATCGAACTCAAGAAGGATTCGATGATCGACGCTCGAGAAGCGAAAGATCGAAATTCTCCATCGGTCAACGCTGTCAAGATCTTCTATCGTCGAATCGAGAACGTTACTACAGTCGAGATTTTCGGTTCCTCTCGACTCGACTTTCAAACCACTTGACGATCCTTTCTGCCCCGCTCTCTATGTTCACCTACACCATTATACCGCACTTGACCGCCTTGAAGTGCTGGTCATGAGGTCCAGTGAGAGTATTCAGCCCGCCCCACCTCTCCCTCCTCCCCCTCACTTCCTAGGTGCCGTCATCGACTTCTCGCTTCAAGGACCTCTCAGCACCAGCACCGACTCCGTACAATGTCTTCTATCTGCATTCGGACCACTGTACGCCCTATCACTCGTGGACACTGCCCCGACATCCCGTCTCCCCGAAATCCTTGCTGGACTCGACGCCCCCGAGCACCTTCGAATTCTTGCACTAGAACAGCAGAGCGAAGCAGACTCCTCTCCCTCATGCGACTTGTCCGACAGCTTCAAAGCCTTCTCGACCTTAGAAACTCTCATCCTCGGCGGTTCAAGTACCAGCACAGCGTCTTCCTTTTACACTTCCCTCGACTACCTGCCCATCAAGAGTTTAGCCTTTGCGAACGGAGCCGAAGTATCTCTCCCCGAGTTGAAATGTGTGATCGGTGGTCGAGCGAAACACAAGAACCTGTCGATGATTCACTTTGATCACGTTCAAGGGAAGATCGGGACGAGAATGGACGATGAAACGGGACCGTATTGGG
>Ga0308170_10001342_pt1 | contig 23990 bp, 18 predicted proteins | sample PhyBR2_2_FD_202136 | JGI IMG/M metagenome (GOLD analysis project Ga0308170, IMG submission 202136) | Phyllosphere microbial communities from UC Gill Tract Community Farm, Albany, California, United States - DLSLSB.R2 | ecosystem: Host-associated > Plants > Phyllosphere > Unclassified | place...
CTTACTGTGCCCGTGCGATGGAAGGGGCGGCGTCGCTCTGCCAGACCCGCGCCCATGCGGAAATTTTGCCGGAGCACTGGCTGCTGAAGCTGCTCGAACAGGGGGAAGGTGACCTGACGGTGCTGGCCCGCCGCTATGAGTGGGATATGGACCAGCTTTGGCAGGATTTGCTTGCCTGGCTGGATAAACAGCCGCGTTCAGTACGTCAACGTCCACAGTTGTCTGATGCCATTCAGACGCTGATGCAGGAAGCCTGGCTGATTGCTTCCCTTAACGGCGAGGAACAAATCCGCAGCATCCATCTACTGATGGCGCTGGTTTACAAACAGAAACTGGTTCGCTGTGACGGGCTGTGGCCGCTGCTGACGCTGGGCCAGAGTCAGCTGGAACGTCTGCGTCCGCTGCTTGATGGGCAGTCGGATGAACGTCCGGAAGTGCAGCAGGAAGCCGGACTGGCGCAGAACCACGGTGGTGACGTGGAATTTGTCGGCCGTCCGGTCGATGCAGAGCTGAACGTCGGGGAGCTGAACCTGGCGCTGCAGAACGCGCTGGATAAATTCACTCTGGATGTCACCGCCAAAGCGAAGGAGGGCAAGATTGACCCCGTGTTCGGCCGTGATACCGAAATCCGCCAGATGGTCGACATTCTCTCGCGCCGTCGTAAGAACAACCCGATTCTGGTCGGTGAACCGGGTGTCGGTAAAACGGCTCTGGTCGAAGGTCTGGCGCTGCGTATTGCCGAGGGCAACGTACCTGAATCCCTCAAACCGGTCATCCTGCGCACCCTTGACCTCGGTCTGTTGCAGGCGGGCGCAGGCGTGAAAGGTGAATTTGAACAACGCCTGAAAAACGTCATCGATGCGGTTCAGCAGTCGCCGGTGCCGGTTCTGCTGTTTATCGACGAAGCGCATACCATCATTGGTGCCGGTAACCAGGCGGGCGGAGCCGATGCGGCCAACCTGCTGAAGCCGGCGCTGGCGCGTGGCGAGCTGCGCACCATTGCCGCGACCACCTGGTCCGAATATAAGCAGTATTTTGAGCGGGATGCCGCGCTGGAGCGCCGATTCCAGCGGGTGTTGGTGGACGAGCCGGATGACGACACGGCCTGCCTGATGCTGCGTGGCCTCAAATCCCGCTATGCCGAACACCACAACGTGCATATCACTGACGACGCCGTTCGTGCCGCCGTTACGCTGTCCCGTCGCTACCTGACAGGTCGCCAGTTGCCGGACAAGGCCGTTGACCTGCTGGATACCGCCGCTGCGCGCGTGCGCATGAGTCTTGATACCGTGCCGGAACAGCTGACCCGCATTCGCTCGCAGATTACCTCTCTTGAAATGGAGAAGCAGGCGCTGCTGGAAGATATCGCCGTTGGCACTCAGAGTCATGGTGAACGCCTGACCGCCATTGAGCAGGAAGAGAACGATCTCATCGTTGCACTCGACGAGCTTCAAACCCAGTACGGTCAGGAGCTGAAACTCACCGGACAACTGCTGGAAAGCCGGCAGGACATCTCCCGTCGGAGCGAGACGCACACGCTGCAACAGGAGCTGAAGGGCATGCAGCACAGCAACCCGCTGCTTTCCGTTGATGTGGACGTGCGCACCGTTGCCACCGTGATTGCCGACTGGACTGGCGTGCCGCTGTCGTCACTGATGAAAGACGAACAGACCGACCTGCTGACCCTGGAAAACGAAATTGGCCAGCGAGTGGTAGGCCAGAATGTTCCTCTGACCGCCATCGCTCAGCGCCTGCGTGCGGCGAAAACAGGCCTCACCTCAGAAAATGGTCCGCAGGGTGTCTTTCTGCTGGTCGGCCCGAGCGGCGTCGGTAAGACCGAAACCGCGCTGGCGCTGGCGGATGTGCTGTACGGCGGAGAAAAGGCGCTGATTACCATCAACCTCTCCGAGTACCAGGAGTCGCACACGGTTTCACAGCTGAAAGGCTCGCCGCCGGGATACGTGGGCTACGGGCAGGGCGGCATTCTCACCGAAGCCGTGCGCAAGCGCCCGTACAGCGTCGTGCTGCTCGATGAAGTGGAAAAGGCGCACCGTGACGTGATGAACCTGTTCTATCAGGTGTTTGACCGTGGCTTTATGCGCGACGGCGAAGGGCGTGAAATCGACTTCCGCAACACCGTCATCCTGATGACCTCCAACCTCGGCAGCGACCACATCATGCAGCTGCTGGATGAACAGCCGGATGCCACCGAAGGCGACCTGCACGAACTGCTGCGCCCGCTTTTACGCTACCACTTCCAGCCGGCACTGCTGGCCCGCTTCCAGACCGTGATTTACCGCCCTCTGGCCGAAGCGACCATGCGTACCATCGTGGAAATGAAGCTATCACAGGTCAGCAAGCGCTTACATCGTCACTACGGTTTGACCACGCAGATTGATGAGAGCCTGTATGACGCGCTGACTGCCGCCTGCCTGCTGCCGGATACCGGCGCACGCAATGTTGACAGCCTGCTCAATCAACAAATTCTGCCGGTGCTGAGTCAGCAGTTGCTGACCTACATGGCTGCGAAACAGAAACCACAGTCGCTATGCCTTAGCTGGAGTGAGGAAGAGGGTATCGGGCTGGAGTTTGACCGTACACAAGGAGTGCACGCATGAGCAGTAATCCCCCGATCAGATTCAGCCACAACCATCACCAGCTGTCGGTGAAGGGATGTGAAGCAGAACTCGATGTACTGGCGTTTGAAGGCGATGAAGCCCTGAGCACGCCGTTCAGTTACCGTATTGAATTCACAAGTTCTGACCATGCCATCAGCAAAGAAATGATGCTGATGAAAGCAGCCTCCCTGACGCTGCAGGTCCCGGTTGATCAGGGTTACGGCATCAAAATGCAGCAGGTCGTGCGAACCCTTCAGGGGGTGGTGAGCGGCTTTGAACGTCTCAATACCTCAAAAGATGAAACCCACTATGCCCTGACGCTCCAGCCACGCCTGGCGCTGCTTGACCGCTCGCATCAGAACGCGATTTATCAGGACATGTCTGTCCCACAAATCGTGGAAAAAATCATGCGCGAGCGTCACAACATGCGCGGTCAGGATTTTCTGTTCTCGCTCTCAAAAGAGTACCCGCGCCGCGAGCAGGTGATGCAGTACGGCGAGGATGACCTGTACTTTATTACCCGCCTGTTGGGTGAGGTGGGTATCTGGTTCCGCTTTACCACTGATACGCGCCTGAACATCGACGTCGTGGAGTTTTACGACGGTCAGCAGGGGTATGAAAAAGGCCTGACACTGCCATCGGTTCCGCCATCAGGACAGCATTCTGACGGTGTGGACTCGGTCTGGGGCATGGAGAGCCATCATAGCGTGGTGCAGAAGCAGGTCAGCACCCGTGATTACAACTACCGCCAGGCCACGAATGACATGAACACCCTGGTCGATGCGACCCGCGGGGATGCCACCACCTGTGGGGAGGCTTACCACTGGGGAGATAACTACCTGATGGCGGGGAATCCCTATGACCACAATCCGGTCCCGGAGTCCGGGGCGTTTTATGCCCGCATTCGTCATGAGCGTTATCTGAATGGCCAGACGCAGACTCATGCCATCACCAGCTGCCCGACCCTCTCTCCGGGTCAGGTACTGAAAGTCACCGGCGGGTACGAAGTGGCAGATGTGTTTGCTCAGGGCGTAGTCGTCACGGCGATGCACAGCCATGCGCGCCGTGATGAAGACTTTGGCGTCAACTTCGACGGCATCCCGGACAGCACGGATTTTAGTTTCCGTCCTGAGCCTGGGTTACGCCCCGTGATGGCTGGCACCTTGCCTGCCCGCGTCACGAGCACCACCGAGAACGATACCTACGGCCACATCGATAAAGACGGCCGCTATCGCGTCAACATGCTGTTTGACCGTGATAATTGGGATACCGGGTTCGAGAGCCTGTGGGTCCGTCAGTCCCGCCCGTATGCCGGTGATACCTACGGCCTGCACCTGCCGCTGCTGGCGGGCACCGAAGTGGCGATTGGTTTTGAGGACGGTAACCCGGACAGACCGTACATTTCCGGCGTACTTCACGACTCGGCGCACGGTGACCATGTCACTATCCGAAACTACAAACGTAACGTTCTGCGGACGCCTGCGAACAACAAAATCCGCCTCGATGACAGCCGTGACCAGGAGCATATCAAGGTCTCCACCGAGTACGGCGGTAAGAGTCAGCTGAATCTCGGGCATTTAGTGGATGCGGAGAAGCAGAAGCGCGGTGAGGGTTTTGAGCTCAGAACCGACAGCTGGGGAGCCATCCGGGCACAGAAAGGGATGTTCATCAGCGCTGATGGCCAGACGAAAGCACAGGGTCAGGTGCTGGAGATGCAGCCAGCGGTAAGCAATCTGGGTGATGCCCGGGAGCAGATGACGTCCATCTCCGATGACGCGCAGAAGGCGACCGCGAACCCGGCCGATCTCCAGGCACAAATCAAACTGCTGGAACAGCAACTGACAGACCTCAAAAAATCAGTGCTGCTGCTCAGTGCACCGGATGGAATGGCACTAACCAGCGGGCAACATCTACAGGTATCTGCCGGGCAGAACCTGATAGCCACTGCCGGTAAAAATGCCGACGTCAGCGTGGTGAAAAATCTGTTCATCGGGGTGGGTAATGCCCTGAGCGTGTTTGTTCGTAAGCTGGGGATCAAGCTCATCGCGAACCAGGGGCCGGTGAGGATCCAGGCACAGAATGACCTGATGGAGCTCATCGCTCGTGGAGAAATCAGCGTCGTCAGTACCGAAGATCGTATCGAGATTATTGCCAAGAAGCAGGTCACGATCAACGGGGGTGGAAGCTATATCACCCTCGATGCCAATGGCATTGAATCAGCCACACAGGGGGAGTACCGGACTAAAGCCGGGCATTACGGGCGAAAAGAAAAGGCTAACAAGCCAGAAGACTTCCCGAATGTGGCTCCTGAAACCACAGAACCTTCCAGTAAATTCAGCTTTTCCTGACAAGGAGTCAGTTTATGATTATCAGCCCACCGCTTTTGAAAGCGAAAGATGCCCATGAAACTGATGCGGCCTGGATTGAAAGAGTCATGACCGTAGTTGACCGCCGTGGGTATCCGGTTAACGGTTATGGTTCGTGGCATGGCGGAATACATATACGTCAGACTGACGAAGGGAGACCTGCTGAGAGCGTGCGGGCGATAGCGGATGGTACCGTCGTTTCACTCCGCAAAAGCTCAGACAAGCGCGATAAGGCACCATTTAACATCAACGCCGATAAACCCAATACAAAGGGGAGTGATGATGGTTATGTGCTGATAAAGCATGAAACCGAGATCGGTAGCGGTGATGAAGCAAAAGTGGGTTTCTACTCCCTATATATGCACCTGAAGTCGCTGGCTGAAACTGTTAAAGCCGGTGAGAAAGTTTACCGTAAGGATCCGTTAGGCCTTCCGGGCATGGTGGATGGAGTCAATGCTTTCCATTTCCAGATTTTCTGCGATGACGACAACATCAGCAAGCTGACGGGCAGGAAATCAGGAGAGCTGGATATTTCGAAGAATGGCCGCACTGATGCAGTTTACGGTGATATTCACTTTTATCTGCCTCCGCAGACAAAGTTTTATGACAAGGCCCCCGCAGATAACAGCATGTCTATCACCGGGCTTTCTGAGCTCTATACCAGCAATGCGCCTCTGTATGCCAGCATGACTCTGGCCCAAGGCAACTGCACGATGGTAACGCGGCAGAAAAATACGCAGATTGACGGGAAATATGATCTGCTGGGCGAGCCACTGGTTAATGCTGATGGTAATGACTACGAATACAATCTCTATAAAACCGCAATGCGGAATTATAAGGAAAGCCCGAGTGCCGGGTTCGAATTACTTCGCTTTGGGCGGGTGATCAATACAGACCATGAAACACTGGTACCGGCAGATGCGCCATTATGGATGACGGTCAATTACCCGGGGGGAAAGGGGGTAGTCAATTTTGCCGATCCAAGTATTAAAAAGTTTAGTGACGCTGACTTTCCGCATTGGACAGGCTGGCAGTTGGTTGATGACGATAGTGATAGCGATAGCCAGTGTAATTCAGCCGCTATTAAGAAACTTCAGGAAGATGGTGAGTTCGATAACCAGTGCGGAAAGTTAATCTGTCATTTCTCGTTTGAATGGGAAAAAAGTACGATCGATACCCGCTTCTCGTGGCTGAAAACGGGAAGTGAAGAGCATGATCCGATGACGGAAGAAGATTATGCAAAGTTTAAAGCTCATGCAGAAGCATTATGCTTTGATTCAGCATTCAGTTCTGGTCGGCTGTGGCATTTCGAACCAAAAACATTTATTAGACACTTCCGGAAGTGTGGTTGGCTTGACTGTCAAGTAATTGAAACGGTAATAGCAGCGAACACCAGTAAGAAAAATAAAAATGCACTTGATAACATCAAAAATACTACGTCAGAGTACTATTTGGATATAAATAAAATAATGCGGAAGTATAATTTTTCTGATGCAAATAGAATTTGTCATTTTTTAGGTCAGGGGGCGGTAGAGTCAGGGTATTTATTGTCTATGCAAGAGTCCAGCCAGCAGCAGGTTGTGTTAGATGGTGTTCAGAAAGGTGGTAAAATCATAGAGGCCTCAACATATAATGAAACAACTGAGCTTGGTCATTGGTATGGGGCACTGGAAACCGAGAAAGATAGTTACTTTTCTGGGAAGAAATATAATTCGCGCGGTGGGTATATTACCGGTTCCTATAGTTGGATAAATGGTAATTGCGGAGATGTAGATGCTCAGAAATTTAGAGGCAGAGGATTTAAAATGTTAACTGGCCTTGATACATATTCAGGTTATTGGGTATATAGAGGTTGGATATCAAGAAATGATTTCGATAATTATTGGTGGGATGATCCAGAGTACAAAAAGAAAAATGCTACTGGTATGAAAAAGCGACCTCCAAATATATTTGAACCTCAAAAGGTAACAGAAAGCGCATACAACTGCATAGACACAGGTGGTTTTTTTATTGCATGCTTTAAATCTAAAGTACTTAAAAATATGGATGGAGACAAATTTGGTAAATCTGATGATGACAGCGTTATTTTGAAGGTAACTAAGGGCATAAATGGAGCAGATAAAGGAATAGCAGAAAGAAAAAAATCCACTAAAAAAGCGAAAGAGGTGATTGATGATGATGTTTAAAACTAGTTCATTTTTGTTTATGATATTTGGTTCTATGACTTTTAGTTCATGGGGAGCATATTACAACACCATTGAAGTTGATGGCGTAAGCGTAAATTTTGATAATAATAAAGCTGGTTCTGTCAGCATTCATGATAAAAAATCAAATGCGTATTATTCCTGTAAAATAGATAACTGGAATGATTCGCTGCTCTCTGGCGCGGGAGGTATCTCTTTAACTAGTGATCAGGTAGGAGTGCTTATAGCATCAGGTACTAAATATTTGTATGTTAATGATATTATAAATTGTAAAGGAAAGCCTATCAGCATTCATTCTATTCCATACTTTAATGAAGAAATTGCTTCCATCATAGATGTGAACTTTGAAAAAAAATTAGTTCTGGCCTTAGTTGTGGTTGATGCTCACCTTAGATCATATCAAGCCATCGTTTCCAGGTTTAACGGAACTAAAAATCTATTGTCAGGAAAAGGTTTTTGGAGTGATTCCAAAAATGAACCGGATGATGACAGCTTTTTTTACCCCGGAGATACCATATATATTGGGAAAATATCTATTAATGGAAAATACGTTGCACCAAATGACTTGGATTGTACTGTGGATTCATTTCCTGGTGTATGGGATATTGAAAAGAAAATGAAAATTTCATTCCTGGAGGATAAAGATGATGCGGTTATTGACCGTAAATGCAAAGAACTTTTTTCAGGTGAGAAAACACTGAATGAGCTAGGTGGAAAGTTCATTAATACGAAATGAAATTTTTGAAATTATTTTATTGCTGTCAGTTCATCAATTTTCTTGTGAGTCGCCAGTTATTTATCTAAAGTAAAGCTGGGGTATAAAGTGGTTCAAACGAAAGTTATATTTTTTTCGGGTTTCGCTATTGATATTTTTTTAATTTCATTTTTCGTAATGGCAAGTAATCAGGATGTGTCATCCGCAGTCATAAGCTTTACCTACAAGGATGGAGAACCTTACGGCCTATCACAAGTATATCAGGTTAATGCGCCAGATACTGGGTTTGTTCCTTACTATATCTTCCTGAAATTAGGAAATGGAAATGCATATCCCTTTGTTTTTAACCGTGAGGGTGTACCAGGAAAAGATGAGCCTTATAGTCGATGCAATTTAGTGCTCAAAAATAATGATCAATATCTTATACCAGATAGGACATATAAGTCAGGATATGCAGAGGATTCTGAACTGTGTCTCGGCATAGAAAAACTGAGGATCGTTCATGGTAGTAAAGATATTAAATGGTTTTTGACTGATGCTATATATCAATCAGAAAATGGCACACCAGAAAAAACAGAAGAGTTCTATTTTTATTCAGGTGGCGTTTTTTGTTTCTCAGAAGGCACGAGCGTAAAGCTAGCAGCGAATAAAATTTCAATGAAAGATCTGAAAAACCTTACATTAGATAAGAAAGACTTCAAAGAATGCGCAAGGTAAAATGTTGAGAGGGGACTCAACCTCTTTTGTTTTTCACCAACTAAAGTGGGGTGCTTACAATAAACCAGCATTAATAATAGTTGAATACGAAAACGTTGTTTATTGCTCTTCGGGGAGGGTGAGTATGAATTTTAAAAATTTAGGTTTACTTTTATGCTTAATTATTTCTTTGTCAACCTATGCAGGAAGCCATTTGAAAAAATCATGTGGAGTATTGATAAACTCTGGAGGCGATACGTTTTTATTTTATGACAGGAATGGTGTTAAAGAATTCGAAACAAAAAAGAAAGACAGGCGCTTAATGTCAAAGAAATACTCTTGTGCATGTATGTCTTATAAATCTGAGAGTGAAGAATACATTCGTGGGATATCAAAAATTGAATTTGTAAAAGAAAAAAATTGCTCAGAGCAGAAAGAAATAGGAAAGATTTATGTTTCAGGAGTTGACAGTACTGGTCAAGGTATACCTCTGGTAAATATAGATAATGATAAAGCCAATAAATTATATTTGGGCTACGATAATGCACCTCGCTTAGAAAATAAATTTTTCTTCTATAAAGGTGATATCACTACTGTTTATACTTTTGAAAAACATGGGTTTACATTTGCAAAGTTTGGAGTGTGCTCGCTTGATGGTAAGACTATGAAGTGTCGGAGATATTATGAGGCAGGTATTGAGAAAGGCCTTATTAGTGAAGAGATTAATTATGCTTATGTAAAAGGGAATTATGTCGAGGAAGGTCTTCATGTTCTTTATGATTAAAATGGTGATGTTGCATTTATTGAGATTAAAAATAGAGATTATAAAAAAGATAAGGTGCTCTTTGATAGATATCCAGAGAGAACCAAACGATCTTTCTATTTTAGCTGAATTTTAGAAATTTTGAAGTATGAGAGTATAAATGCCGTATTCCCTTAAGCATCTTCCTGAATGTTATCCACGGCCGGATTCACCAAGAACATCGCGCTGGATTGCTGTCCTGGTGGCAATGCTGGTCATCAGCGTGATCCTCATGCGCATATTCGGACGATACATCGATAACAGTCACTTCCGGATGTTGGCTATTGGCACACCATTAGTTGTGTGGATTGTGTGTTTCACTATTCGCATGTGGGCCTGGTCATTACAGAACAGTAAAGCGAATGGTTTTGACCAGCGTCGGGAGCAATGGATCTTGAGTGAGACCCGTAGGGCTCGTCGTGCGCTTCAGGTGTTGAATACGACATTTATTACAGCCCATCAGGAAGACGAACAGCGTTCTGTTGCTGATGATATGCACAATAATCACAGTATTATCATTTCGCAGTCGGACTGGAAAGGCGAAAAAAGCAGGAGGCTGAGCCGTATTACGGCAGAACCAGAAGATACTCCTGGATTGGTTATCTCACGTTTGTTCTCTGAGCTTATTGCCGATCTTCCAGTTCACCAGTTTCCTGCGAACGCTTCGCTTGTTGTCATCCTTGATGTCTCGTCATCTCTGCCATTCCCTGCCGTCAGTAATATCTGGCAGGAAGCCTGGCAGGAGAGTGGCATAACCTGTGCGCTTGAGTACACAGACAGCAATGGGCCGGGGGTAGTCAACCACTGGCTGGATCACCGCATCAAAGATGATGCGATGTTATTGATTGTTGGCCTCCAGATTGATCCGGTTGTTTCAAACAATACTGCTGAAGCAGCCGTTGCTCTGCTTCTTGGCAACCGCCTGACTCAGGAAGCACTCGAACCTCTCGCGTTGCTGCACCGGCCTGATGCTGCTCCAACCGGTGAGCTGAGGCAGGGGATGAACATGGCCGCCTATAACGTCCCGCTCAAAGAAAATATCGTGAAAAATTTATGGCTTGCAGGGCTGACAGGTAACCAGCGTGCAGAAGTGATCGCGTGCCAGAATGCACATCCTGCGCAGTCTGTAGAGGACGAAGCTGTCATTTCGCTCGATACATCTATGGGACATGCCGGTGCCGCTGCCCCCTGGCTGGTTATCGCTGCCGCCACCGAAATCGCCCGACAAACTCAGTTACCACAGATGATTATCTGCGGTGATACCACACAGAATGTGCTGTGGAGCACGCTCATTACCCCGATTGCTTCCCGACAGGAGATGGATCCGTGAAGCTACCTTTAGCACCGAAGACTACGGAAGGCCGCTATCTTACTGTCGCATTGATTTTCTTTTTGCTGTTAGCCGTTATGACGTTCATGGTCTGGAAGCATCCGGATATAGCCGGGATTGAAGACGGAAGTCAGCAGCAAATTTACTGGCTTATTGCCGGCGGATGTATTTCAGGCTGCGCCCTTATCGTATCCGTAGTGCTTCTGGCGGCGGTACGCAATGCCGGCAAACAGGAGTTTAATGCGCTTGTCGACAACACCAACGGTGATGATGAGAAAAAGAAGCGGGAAAATGATAAAGCGCCTGTTCACCCTGCGGTGGCCATGTGTAACAAGATCCGGGGACATCTCCGCTCCCGTATTGGCCTTTACTGGCGTCGTAAAACCCGTCTGCTGTTAATCACTGGCGATGAGGCGGCAATCGAACTGCTGGTACCTGGCCTGCAGGAAAACCAGTGGCTTGAAGGTAACCGTACCGTTCTGATTTACGGCGGCAGTCTGACTGCTGAGCCCGATAAGGAAAAATACGCCGCGCTGCGTAAACTGCGCCGCGGTCGTCCACTGGACGGTATTGTACGCGTCATGCCGCGGTCGCTTAATCTCACCCCTCATATTAGTGATAACGATTTACGCGGACTGGAAAAAATCAGTGAACTGCTCCGTTATTCCACGCCGGTCTGGCTGTGGCAGTTGTGTGACAGCAAGTGGTCGCAGGCAAAACGCACTGAACAGACGGTAGGGGCCAGTTTCCCACTGCGTGCCAGGCCTGACGATATTACCCGCCAGCTTGAGCTGATGCTGACGGCCCTGCGAACGCAGGGCGTGAGTCAGGTCGCTGAGAACAATGGCCACGACTTCCTGCTGCGCCTGGGCCAGCACCTTAAAGACGGCGGTATCGCTCGCTGGGCTCAGCAACTGGTGCCATGGCTGGCTGCCTCTCAGCAGCGCGTTCCGCTGCGAGGCCTGATGTTCAGCCTGCCGGAGAATAAACCCGCCTCTACCGCAGGAGAAACAGCCGGTGCTGCACCTGCCGACGTTGAGAAATATATCCCGGAATCACAACGCCATGCGCTGACCGTGCCGGTAACCTGGCAGGGCATTGTGGATGACTGTACCCGCGTGCGTGGCCGCCGTGTCGGTATGGCGTGGGAACAGACGCTGGCCTGGACGCTGATGACCATTATCTGTGTCTGGGGGGCAGGGACGCTGCTGTCGTTTGCGCTTAACCGGTCGCAGATTGTCTCCGTGGCGCAGCAGGCGCATGCTCTGGTGGAGCATCCTTCCGTATCGGATTACCAGCTGATGGCCTTGCATACGCTGCGTAATGACGCAGGCCGCCTGCAACATCGTATTCAGGAAGGCGCGCCATGGTATCAGCGCTTCGGTCTGGACCATAATCAGCAGTTGCTCGACGCGATGCTGCCCTGGTACGGCGTGGCGAACAACCGCCTGATACGCGACCCGGCAAATGCCGCCCTGACGCAGAAGCTCAGCGTGCTGGCAGACTCCGCTCCCGGCAGCGATCAGCGGGTACAGCTGGCGAAGCCGGGTTATGACCAGCTGAAAGCCTGGCTGATGATGGCCCGTCCGGATAAAGCCGATGGGGCGTTTTATGCCCAGACCCTGAAAGCCGTGCAGCCGACGCGAATGGGTATTTCCACCGGTCTGTGGCAAAGCCTGTCGCCGGATTTGTGGGCCTTCTACATTTCCGAACTGTCAAAACAGCTACAGTGGAAAATCACGCCGGATGCGCAACTGGTGAGCCAGAGCCGTCAGGTGTTGTTGCAGCAAATTGGACGGCGTAACGCCGAAAGCACTCTGTATGAGAACATGCTCAAATCCGTTCGTCGTAACTTTGCCGATGTGTCTCTGGAAGACATGACCAGCGGTACCGATGCGCGGCGACTGTTCACCACCGAGGAAGTGGTGCCGGGCATGTTTACCCGCCAGGCGTGGGAAGGGGGCATTCAGCAGGCTATAGAAAAGGCCGCAAATTCCCGCCGGGATGAAATTGACTGGGTGCTGAGTGACAGCCGGAAAGCGGTTTCCTCAGACCTGTCGCCGGAAGCCCTGAAAGCGCGCCTGACGCAACGTTACTTCACCGACTTTGCCGGCAGCTGGCTGAGTTTCCTCAACAGCCTGCACTGGAATCCGGCAAACAACATTGCTGATGTGACCGACCAGCTGACGCTGATGAGTGATGTCCGGCAGTCGCCACTGATTGCCCTGATGAACACCATCGCCTGGCAGGGACAGACTGGCCAGCAGAGTGAAGGCCTGTCGGAGTCGATCATCAAATCGGCCAAAGACCTGGTAGGCGGTAAAGACAAACCCGCGATTGACCAGTCTGCCTCCGGCCCGCAGGGGCCGCTCGATGAAACCTTTGGCCCACTGCTGACGCTGATGGGGAAAAACAAAGGCAGCAACGTCATGTCGGCAGACAACTCGCTGAGCCTGCAGACGTATCTGACCCGCATCACCCGCGTGCGTCTGCGCCTGCAACAGGTGGCCAGCGCCTCTGATCCGCAGGAAATGATGCAGACCCTGGCGCAGACCGTATTCCAGGGCAAAAGCGTGGATCTGACCGACACCCAGCAGTACGGCAGTCTGATTTCGGCAAGCCTTGGCGAAGAGTGGAGCGGTTTTGGTAGCACGATGTTCGTCCAGCCGCTGACTCAGGCCTGGGAAACGGTGCTGCAGCCGTCGGCGGCGAGCCTCAATGACAAATGGAACCGCTCGTTGGTCGCGAACTGGCAAACTGCCTTTGACGGACGTTTCCCGTTTACCGCCAGCAAAAGTGATGCCTCATTACCGATGCTGGCTGAATTTGTGCGTAAGGACAGCGGACGTATAGAGCGCTTCCTGACGACAGAACTCAACGGTGTGCTGCACAAAGAGGGCAGCCAGTGGGTGGCGGATAAGGTCAACAGCCAGGGGCTGAGCTTTAATCCGGCCTTTCTGCGGGCGATAAATCAGCTGAGCCAGTTGTCAGACATTTTGTTCACCGATGGAAGTCAGGGCATCAGCTTTGAGCTACAGGCGCGCCCAGTACCGCAGGTGGTGGAAACCCAACTGACCATTGATGGGCAAATGCTGCACTACTTCAACCAGATGGCGGAGTGGCAGAGCTTTCGCTGGCCGGGAGACACTTACAAGCCGGGGGCAATGCTGACCTGGTCCACCGTCAACGCCGGTGCGCGCCTGTTCGGGGATTACAGCGGGACCTGGGGCTTTATTCGCTGGCTGGACCAGAGCAAGCGCCAGCAGCTTGACCGCAGCCAGTGGATGATGAGCTTTACCGCACCGGATGGTCGCACCCTGCAGTGGGTGCTGCGCTCACAACTAGGAAAAGGTCCGCTGGCGCTGCTGGATCTGCGCGGTTTCACGCTGCCGGATCAGATATTCAGTGTCGACAGCGCGGCCACCGCTCAGGCGCTGATGGCTAACACAGGAAACGGTGACATGGATGGTGTCGAATAATGAGCACACTGCAGAATCTGGTTGCCGCCTGTCAGGCTGACGAAATTCAGCTGCGACAACAGGCGCAGGCACGCACAGAAAATTGGCAGCCCTGGCTTGCCCCAGTAAGCGTTGCCAGTCCGACCGGGGAAGACCCGGGATATGACGATGATTTTCAGCGTATTCGTGAGGAAGTCAACAAGCTCTCTGGCATTGATACCGGTCTGATTTGCACGCTTGCGGAAAAACTGCTGACCACCACGGCCAAAGATATCCGGATTGCCACCTATTACTGTTGGGCACGTCTGCACCAGGATGGCGAAGCTGGCTTTGCCGAAGGACTTGAACTGCTGGTGGGATTGCTTCAGCACTATGGAGCACAGCTTCACCCGCAACGCGAGCGGAGCCGTAAACCGGCGCTGGAATGGCTCGCCGGAGCCCGAGTACTCGACAGTCTGTCGCTTTACCCGGAAGTTGTACGTGATGACGCACAGCGTACCGCCGGAGTGCTGCTGCTCATCACTGACAGCCTGGAGTCAGAGCCGGAAGCGTCGCGGCCAGAGCTGAATGCCCTGTACAGCGCGCTGGAATCTCGCCTGATGAAGGCCGGTGGCGTGGATGCAGTGGTACCACAGAACGTTGGTGATAAGGCACAGTCACAGCCCCCCACGCTTACTGCCGAGTCTGGCGCGCCGGTTCTGAACCGCATTACCTCCGGCCAGGATTTGTTGGCCAAGGCCCGGACACTGACCGGATATCTGCGTGAGCAACCTGATGGCTGGCTTGCCGCTCACCGGCTGATGAAAAGCCTGCGTCATGACACGCTGCACAGTATTCCTGCTCCAGATGCACAAGGGAAAACCCGAATCGAACCGCCGCGTGCAGAACAGCGGGCCATGCTTAAGCGCCTGTATCTGCAGCAGAGCTGGTCCGAAATTATGGAGCAGGCCGACAGCGCTTTTTCACGCGGCGCCAACCACCTCTGGCTGGATTTGCAGTGGTATATCCATCAGGCCCTGGTGAAATCTGGGCAGGATGTGCTGGCTGATATCATCGCCGCCGACCTGAAAGGGTTGCTGCGTCGCCTTACCGGGCTTGAAACCCTGGCCTTTAATGACGGTACGCCGTTTGCGGATGAAGTGACACTGAACTGGATAAACCAGAGCGTGCTGGACGATATGTCCGGCTGGCGGGATGAGCCCGTCAGCGCTATCAGAACGGGTGACAACGATATTCTGGCGCTTGAACCTGAAGCGCTGGAGAAAGCAGACAGCGAAGGTCTGGATGTTACTCTCCACTGGCTGCAGACCCGCCCTCGTGCCGACTCTGCAAAAGACAAATGGCTGTTGCGCCTGCTGATGGCCCGCGTGGCCGAGCAGAAGGGCAAGAATGAACTGGCCCTGCATCTGCTGGGTGAACTCGATGGAGCTGCACAGTCCATCACCCTGGCACAGTGGACGCCAGAGCTGCTGTTTGAAGTCAAATCACGCCGCCTCCGGCTGCTGCGGATGAAAGCCACCCGCAGTGAAACCGACAAATCGCGCTTCCAGCCAGAGATGGAACGGCTTCTGGCAGGTCTTATCGCACTCGACCCGGCAGGCAGCGCGGTACTGTGCGGATAATCAGGACTGAATTTATCAAGGAGAGTCACACATGGCAGAAGGTAACTATCTGGTACAGGGTGATAAAACAACCTGTGGCGGGAGAATAACGACGGGTGCAGAGGATCACACTCTTTTTGATAAACCCGTTGCCAGGGAGCAGGACAGTGTGACCTGCGGTCAGCATCCCGGGCTTTATAAAATTGCCGGCGGCATCGATAACGACACCATTCATGACCGGCGTATGGCTGGCACCCTCGACAGTTACAGCACCTGCCCCTGCAAAGCAAAATTTATCCCGTCGATGTGGGACGATACATACGAGAAGAGTAGTGGTAGTGCAAATTCGGCAGTCGGAACTTCATCTTCAACGGATTCATCAACGAACAGTTCGACGAGCTCTTATTCTGAATTGTCGTCGGATGCTGCCAGTAGACCACATTGCCAGCACACAGATGGAGCTGTGAAGGTTGCAGACTATATACTTAATGAAATTAAGACGAATGTAAAAGGCCAAATTGCTAAGACCATTAGGAATTACATTGATGATGAGACAATAAATAAAACATTAAATGAATGGGGTAAGTTACCGTTTTACGCAAAGCTTGGTCCTCGCCCTCAGCCACATATGGCTGAAGCCATCATTGTCTGGTATCAAACAGTGAAAACAGGATCTGTATGGGATCATAAGCCGAAAATCCGTGATAAATTTGGTTCAGTTGCTGTTGCGCGACCTCTTCCAAGTAATACACCGTCTAAGTCCTATTATCATAAATACAAGCAATGTGATTATTTTTATGATGTATGGTCGAATATCCATTATGGTTACGTTGGTCTTAGTGTTGGATTTAGCGAAGAGTTACTACTCTCTGGTTCAACATGGGAACAAAATATGACCCCTGGTGCAGTCGGGGATGATACATTAGATGATGTGACCAGTATGAAAATCGGCTTTGCGCTGTATCATCAACATGGGAAAATGGCAGAGACATTAACAACCACTGATATTCTGAATGCTTTAGATAACACGCCTGTTAAATCGCTCCCGGTATCTAAGCAGAAACACTGGTGCTGGAATGAGAGAAACCCAGACAAAGTTGAGCAATAAATGCCATGAAAAAATTAGCAGTGTTAACATTCATTTTTCTTTTTATTGCAACTGTAGTGATTTACCTGATCCCGGTAAGGCCAGCGGTCATCGTTCAAAATGCAACGAAAGAACGTGTATATTTTCGTGCCGGTGAGAGTATCAACGGTGTTGAACCTTCCCCAGAAGAGGTTGATAAAGTAATGAGGAAACACCCTGATGTTATTGAACCGGGAGAAACCTTAAAGATAACATCTTCATTTTCGGCAATAATTTTGGAGGGTTATGAGTTAAATGTCGGTTGGTCTACTGGCGGTCAGTTTGAATATAATTCCACTGGTTCCGGAGGGCAAAACTTCCACATCTCCTCAAAGTCAGGCTTTTGTTCGGCCGTGTTAACCATTTCCCCAGGGTATAATGATTTCGAGTTAAACGACAAGGTAGATGGTATCTGTCTAAAGAAATTACAAGACATTATCCCAATGGGTAATTAAAAATGTATCATTTAAAACAACGTGTCATTGCTTTTGCTGGGGGCATCTTCTTCATGGGGCTTGCTGCCGGGATTTCATATCTCGGAATGTATAAGTTAACTGAATATCTGTCCTATCCTGATGTCGTCAATTTTTCATTTTGGGTGTTTTTCGCTGCAGCTTTTTTCTTCTTTTTCTCTCCATTATTAGCGATGCTTTTTCCTGTTGTTTTTACCGGAAAGCAGATAAGTGTTACATCAGGCAAAAAATTACTGAAGGTCGTGTTTATCATCTTAGGGCTTACTGTCCTTGGAATGTTTATCTTTTCAGAAAGATACACAGCATCACTCATGTATAAAGGCTACACCGAATGTCGGGGGATCCCTTCAGGATGGATGCCTGGTATGGCAAAAAAATATGCCACCGAGCCCTCCCTTTGTGCTCAGCATTGATGGGCCTCGTTTCTTTTTGATACTCCCGCCAGACTCGCGAAGTCTGCTTCAGTGTTAAACACGCAGCAATTAACTAAGCAGAAAAAAGTATGGATGATTTAACCCTGCGTTACTACGACGCCGAAATGCGCTACCTGCTCGAAGCAGGTGAAGAGTTTGCCCGTGCTCACCCCGAGCAGGCGGCAATGCTCAATCTTGATAAAGCGGGCGCACGCGACCCTTATGTGGAACGTCTGTTCGAAGGTTTTGCTTTCCTGATGGGGCGGCTTCGCGAGAAGCTCGACGACGATCTGCCGGAGCTGACCGAAGGGCTGGTCAGCCTGTTGTGGCCGCATTACCTGCGTACCATTCCGTCAATGTCGGTGGTGGAGTTCACCCCTGACTGGCGTGAAATGAAAGAGCAAATGCGCATTGTCAAAGGCTTTGAGGTGAACTCACGGCCGATCGGTGAGAAGGGTACGCGCTGCCGGTACACCACCACCAAAGAAATCACCCTTCAGCCGTTGTTGCTGGAGCACGCCCGCCTGTCGACTGACCCTGACGGACGTTCGGTCATCAGCCTGCGGTTTAATTGCAGCCACCTGGCCGACTGGAGCCGTGTCGATCTCAGCCAGATCCCGTTCTACTTCAACGCTGATGCACCGCTGGCCTGTGCGATGCATGAAGCCTTTACCATGAACACTGCGCGTCTCTGGCTGCGGATGCCGGGTGACATGGACAGAAGACCGCTCGACGGGTATTTCACCGCACTGGGTTTTGGCGACGACGACGACCTGTGGCCGAAGGGAAGCAGCAGCTTTAGAGGCTACCAGCTGCTACTGGAGTACTTCACCTTCCGTGAGAAATTCATGTTCACAGGGCTGCGTGGGCTGGAGACCGTGGCTTTTCCGGCTGAGCTCCCATGGTTTGAAATCGACGTGGTACTGGCGGAACGCTGGGAGCATGATTTCAGCTTTACCGAAAAGCATCTGCGCCTGAACTGTGTGCCAGTGATAAACCTGTTCCCGCTGGAATCCGACCCGCTGACGCTCAATTCATTGCAGACCGAATACATGCTGCGCCCGATGCGCGTTCAGGATGGCCATACTGAGATATACGCTGTCGATTCGGTCATGTCATCGAGCCAGCATACCTACGTGCCGTTTTCGAGCTTTCGCCACAAAGGCGGAATGATGCGCCATGAAGCCCCGGAATATTACTACCACACTCGTGTGCGTCGCGGCCCGTCAGGTCTGCATAACACCTGGCTTATCCTCGGCGGTGAAGCGTTTGATAACCACACCGTTCCGGAAGACGAGAGCCTGTCGCTGACGCTTACCGGCACCAACGGTCAGCTGCCACGACGAGCACTGCAGAGCACGGTGCTTGATACGGTGATGAAAACCACCTCAGCCAGCATCGCCGTGCGTAACCTGTGTGCGCCGACACAGCCCTGTTACCCACCGGCGCAGGATCGTTTTCACTGGCGCGTACTCAGCCATCTCGGCAGCGGTTTCCTGTCAATGATGGATAATGCCGACGTGCTGCGTGGCACCCTTGCGCTGTATGAATGGACCGACAGTGAAATGAACCGCCGCCGTCTGGAGGCCATCATCGATGTGAAACACAGCGAAACCGAGCGCTTTGAGCAGGGCTATCTGTTTCGCGGTGTGCAGATTGAGGTGACGCTGGACAGTCACGGCTTTGCCGGACGCGGCGATATCTGCCTGTTTGGCGAGATGCTGAGTCGCTTCTTCGCGCTCTACACCGATATCTATCTGTTTAACCGCCTGATTATTATCCTGCAACCAACCGGAGAGCGCCTGGAATGGGAAGAGAAGCACAACCGCCGCATTCCAGGCTGACCCCGCGGCTGGAGGCTGACCTTCACCGGATAAACTTTTACCGTTTCTGCCAGCTGCTGGAGAAACTGAATCCGGACCGGCCGCTGATGGGCTCAACCAGCCATCCCGGTGATGACCCGGTGCGATTTGCACCGCATCCCGGGATGGGTTTCCCTGCCAGTGAACTGAAGGCTGTCGAATATGACGAGGATAATGACAGCAAGCCACCGCTCATCCGCACGACCTTTATGGGGATGTACGGTGTCGATTCCCCCTTACCAACGGCCTACCTGGATGACATCACCCAGCGTCGCGAAGGGCACGAGGCGCTTCAGGGCTTTCTGGATATCTTCAGCCACCGCATCCTGACGCAGTTTTATCGCATCTGGCGTAAATACTCGTACCCGGCCACGTTTGAGCCCGGCGGCACCGACAGTATTTCGCAGTCGCTGCTGGGCCTGGTGGGGCTGGGCATTCCGGGCACTGCAGAGCATATCGCCACCCCGGTATCCCGTTTTCTGTCACTGCTGGGCGTACTGCAGCAGCCAGGTAAAACCCAGGAGGGGATGCAGGCGCTGGTGACGCTGCTGGCCCCGGATACTACTGTGAAGGTCAGCCCCTACTGTCTGCGCCCGGTAGAGGTCAGCCAGCCACTGGGCTTTTACGATGATGACGATGTTCTTCTGGATGGCAACACGCCGCTGGGTGAAGAAGCCATGGATGCTAACAGCCAGTTGCTGATTGCGCTTGCGACAGACAGCGAACAGGAATCACAGGGCTGGAAACCTGATGGTCTGCTGTATCAGGACTTTCTCGTGATGCTGCGGGTGTATCTGGGCTGGCGCTTTAAGGCAAAAATCTCTCTGACCACCCGGACCCGTCTGCTGGCCGCGCCGCCGCTCGGTGAAGGCCCCTTCTGGCTGGGGATGAATGGCGTTCTGGGCGCGGAAGACGAAGGCCTCCCGGACGATATTCCGCAGACCTTTACGACGGAACTGGGCTATTACACCGGCCTGCAGCCCGCAACACCACAACAAGGAAACCGACGTGTTACGTACAAGTTTAACTAAAACCACGCGCTGGCTGCTACCGCTGCTGGCATTCAGCCTGGCTAGCTGTGGCGTGACGCAGAGCGTCACCGATGGCACTAAATCGGCGTTTAATGCCGTGTTCTACAAAAAAATCAAGGTGCTGCACCTCGATTTCACCGCCCGTGAAGCGCTGAACACCGATTCCCGCGAGAGTAACTCGCTGTCTGAGCCGGTGGTGGTTCGCGTCTACCAGTTAAAAGACCGTAAAACCTTCGACAAAATGGTCTACCAGCAGTTGCTGAAAGACGGAGAAACCATTCTGAAAGCTGACCTGCTGGCCACCCGGGATGTGGTGGTGAAGCCAGGCGGCGATGCGAACCTGAGTATGCCGATGGAAGAAGAGGCGAAGTATGTGGCGGTGGTGGGTCTGTTCCGTCACCCGGATATGGTCAACAACACCTGGAAGCTGGTGACAGAGCGTGAAGACCTTGACCCGGATAAACCGCGTATTCTGGAAGCGGGGAATAACCATCTGACACTGCAACCGCTCAAGGACGATTAATGCCTCAGGGACACAACACGGCATCGCTGTATGAAATGCTGAGCGGGAATTTTTCTGGTGGCCTGAGCCTCCATCAGGTCAGTGAACAAAATCAGGTCATCCTGTCGGTGCTGGATAACATGCAACGCATCCTCAACTGTCGCGCCGGCACGCTGGCGCATCTGCCGGACTATGGCCTGCCGGATATGACCAAAATCCTGCAGGGCATGCCGGGGACTGCCCATGAACTGATGGGTGCTCTGTCGGCTGTTCTGCTCAGATATGAGCCACGCCTGAGAAAAATAGCCGTTATCCTGCTCGACCAGCATATCCCCGGCGAGCTGCGCTATGCCATTGATGCAGAACTTAACGGTGTTGGCCTCGTACGCTATGGCACCGAGTTTATGCCAGAAGGGCGGGTTCTCCTGCGACACCTGAAGCAACAGCAGTATCTTGACACAGCAACCCGTCTGTAAGGCCAGTTAATACCATGTCAGTAAAATCACAGTTCCTCGAAAAACTACAGGCCAGAGAGCCAGCCCCGATCTTATCTACCAGCAAGACTCAGGCCGATATTGCAGCGTTTCGCCTGCGAATGGTGCAGCTTCAGGAGCAGATGGATGCGTGGCTGGTGGGTACCGGATTGAATGTGGAAACATTTACCGTTGCTGTTACGGATCTGCTGGTGGAGGACAGGACTTTTGAGATTGCCGCTATCACCCTGCGTTACGACGATCGCTCTGTAAAATTTACACCGGTATTTTTGTACGGTCAGGGCGTGACAGGATGCGTGGAAGTGACTCTTCATGCAGAAGGCAGTGTGACGTCTGTGGGGCGCCTTTTCATGCGGGCAGGTCATTTCAGTGACTGGTCCTTTACTCCGCCGGGAGCATTATCCCGTCCCGGACAGAGTTTTGATGAAAGCACCTTTTTTAGTCTGATTCTGGCGCTTCTGCCATAACTGCTGGTATTGCAGTACCCGTTCCTCTGAATATGCCCGCATAAGCGTTAATCCTCCATATTTCCGTACGCGTCAAAATGGACAACTGGTCATGAATCACATCCCCCCACATAAAATCAAAACCGGTGGTGACCCGCGCACGCTACCGGATTATGCCGCCCTGCGTGATGAACTGAGTAAGCTGACACATCCGGCTCGCCCGGATGTGAACTGGCGTTATGCCGAAAAACGCTGTCTCTCACTGTTTGAGCAGAATGGTGTGGAGCTACAGACGCTGTCCTGGTACACGCTGGCCCGAACGCAACTGGCTGGTTTATTGGGGCTCAATGAAGGGCTGGCGATACTCGAGGCACTGATAAGCCATCAGTGGGGCGCACTCTGGCCGCAGCCTGTCCATGCCCGCATGAAAATCCTCAGCAGTCTGAGTCAGCGTTTACAGCAACTGATTCGCTCGCTCCCGCTAAATCACAGCGACCTCAGCCAGCTGTATCGGGCGGAGCAACAGCTTACCGCTCTGGGTGAGGTGCTGCAGGGCCTGGAGCTTAAGCATCTGAACCAGCTCGATACGTTACGTACCTTGATGCACAACAGTGCTGCCAGGCTGGAACACAGCGATGGCATAACCAGCACCAGGCCGGACATTCAGCCAGGTATCAGGTTGCCTGCCACCGCGATGAATAGTGCCGCAGCATCCACGAGGGACCTTGCTGGTAGTCCGCCTGAAGATACGTCAGCAAGCGTAGTGAAGTGGGTTTATGCGGCGCTGCCGGAACACCAGGCGAATGCAGAAGCAATGGCGGCAATGCCCAATCAGGTAAAAAAATGGAAATTCTTCGCTGCCGGGATGTGTACCATGCTGGTGGTAAGCACAGTCACACTATGGAGCTGGCAGTTTCTTAATCGGCCAGTCCCGTTGCAGACTCAGCTTGCAGCCTCACTGGCTCCATTGCCTGCACCTCTTACGTCTGAACAGCTGGATATGTCGCGTCAGCAAGCTCCGTTACCACAGGTTTTAATAACACAAACACAGCAGCAGCTTGCCCGGCTGGGTAAATTGCCTCCTGACTGGAATATTGAATACAGTCGACAGTTGCTGGAACAGGTCCGGGTACTTTGGCCGGAGCAGGCTAAGCCACTAATCCAGCAGTGGCAGCAACAACTTAATGCTGCCGCATTGCCAACAGAACAGCTGAATGGCTGGTCTCAGGGAATGGCGACACTACAAAAACTGAGTGACAGGCTGAACGAACTGGATGTGCAGAAAGGAAAATACCTGACGGTCAGTGAGCTGAAGTCAGTCGTTTTTTCCGCTATGCAGTCCTTTAATCAATCCATACCGGCTGAAGAGCAGCTAAGGGTATTGTCACAAAATCCAGCAGGCGAACCTTTGCCTGCTGCTGTCAGAGCTCAGCTGGAGATGCATCTGAAGCAACTGATTGCCCGTTATGCAGAAATAAAACAGGATTCATTAAAATAAAAAAGATATTTAAAGCACAGGTATCCAGCTAATAACCCAGACCTGGCAGGTCATAATCACAACTCATTCACTGGTGTTGATGGATTTGCCTAAAGAACATAGCCAGGGCCGGCAAATGATTATTGATTCTGAGAAGAAAAAGGGCAAAGGGGGATAGCCGTCAGTAATGGCTTGATATTGATTATTAAGAGTTTTAATTGATAGGGCGGGTTTAAGTACAGGGCAGGTCTGGTGTCCCCTGCAGGAATCGAACCTGCAACTAGCCCTTAGGAGGGGCTCGTTATATCCATTTAACTAAGAGGACAGCGGCGCGCAGTATAGCGCAAACAGGCAGTGAGATTCACTACATCGCCGT
>Ga0308170_10001343_pt1 | contig 23978 bp, 21 predicted proteins | sample PhyBR2_2_FD_202136 | JGI IMG/M metagenome (GOLD analysis project Ga0308170, IMG submission 202136) | Phyllosphere microbial communities from UC Gill Tract Community Farm, Albany, California, United States - DLSLSB.R2 | ecosystem: Host-associated > Plants > Phyllosphere > Unclassified | place...
CCTGTGCGGCGCAAAATACGCCGATCGTGGTGCAGGGCGGTAACACCGGATTGATGGGCGGCGCCACCCCGGACGCCAGCGGCCGCGCCGTATTGCTGCTGCTCGATCGGATGAATCGCGTGCGTGCGGTGGACACCGACAACGACACCCTGACCGTCGAGGCCGGTTGCATCCTGCACACAGTCCAGGAAGTGGCCCGTGAAGCCGGTCGCCTGTTCCCCTTGAGCCTCGGCGCCGAAGGCAGCTGCACCCTCGGCGGCAACCTGGGCACCAACGCCGGCGGCACCGCCGTGCTGCGCTATGGCAATGCCCGTGAGCTGACCCTGGGCCTGGAGGTGGTCACCGCCCAAGGCGAGATATGGAACGGCCTGCGGGGTTTGCGCAAGGACAATACCGGCTACGACCTGCGGGACCTGTTCATTGGCAGCGAAGGCACGTTGGGCATTATCACGGCGGCGACCCTGAAACTCTTTCCGCAGCCCCGGGCCCAGGTCACGGCATTGCTGGCTTTCGACTCGTTGGAACAGGCCGTGGCTTTGCTGTCCCATGCCCGCAGCGGTTTTGGCGCCAACCTGACCGCGTTCGAGCTGCTCAGTGCCGAGTGCCTGGCGTTGTTGCGCGAGCAGTTCCCTGAAGGGCCGCGACCTTTTCTCGGCGCGCGCCAGCCGTGGTTCGCGCTGTTGGAACTGTCGGATAACCACAGTGAGGGGCATGCGCGGGAAACCTTCGAACAGGTCCTGGGCGAAGCCTTCGAGCAAGCCCTGCTGGCCGATGCGCTGATCGCCGAAAGCCTGGCCCAGAGCCAAGCGTTCTGGCAGTTGCGCGAGAACATGAGCGAGGCGCAAAAGCGTGCCGGTCGGAACATGAAACACGACATTTCGGTACCGATTTCACAGGTCGTGGCGTTCGTTACCCATACCGATGCGCTGTTGCAGCAGCATTACCCGGGGGTGCGGTTCTACACCTTCGGTCATCTGGGCGACGGCAACCTGCATTACAACGTCGCCCATCCGCTGGACGCCACGGTGGACGCACACATGGCGAATTACGCCGCACTCAGCCAACAGGTACATGACAGTGCCCACGCCCACGGCGGTTCGATCAGTGCCGAGCATGGCATCGGCCAGCGCAAGGTGGACGTGCTGGGGCGCTATAAAAGCGAAGTGGAGCTGGACCTGATGCGCCGCATCAAGCAAGCCTTGGACCCGCACAACGTGCTCAACCCGGGCAAGGTCCTGCAAGGAGGCCAGCCATGACGCTTCGCCTGTCCAAGCGCGTGCAACGCGTCTCGCTGTCAGCCAATGCCGCCGCCAAATCCCGTGCCATGGCCTTGCGGGATGCCGGCCGTGCGATCCTCGACCTGACCACCGGTGAGCCGGATTTCGACACCCCCGATCACATCAAGCAGGCTGCCTACGCCGCCATTGCCGCCGGGGCTACCAAGTACACCCCGACGCCGGGCGTGAAGGCGTTGCGCACCGCGATACAACGCAAGCTCGGCCAGGAGAATCGCCTGGACTATCCGCTGGAATCCATCGTGATTGCCAACGGCGCCAAGCAGATCATTTTCAATGCCTTCGCCGCGACGCTCGATGACGGTGACGAGGTGCTGGTGCCCGCACCGTATTGGCCGTCCTTTCCGGACAGCGTGCGCATCAATGGCGGTGAGCCGGTATTCATCGAATGCGGGCTGGAGCAAGGCTGCAAGCTGACGCCGCAGGCGCTTGAGCCACACATCGGCGAGCGCACCCGCTGGCTGATCCTCAACGGCCCCGGTAACCCCAGCGGCGCGGTGTACAGCGAGGCCGAGCTTCGCGCTCTAGCCGAGGTGCTTCGGCGCCATCGGCAGGTGCTGGTCCTGCTGGACGAGCTCTACGAACACATCCGCTTCGACGGCTCCCAGGCCTTCAGTCTGCTCAATGTCGCGCCGGATTTGCAGCCACGCTGCCTGCTGGTGGGCGGAGTCTCCAAGACCTACGCCATGACCGGCTGGCGCATTGGCTTCGGTGCCGGGCCGCAGACGTTGGTCGAGGCCATGACCGTGGTGCAATCGCAATCCACCTCCGGCGCTTCTTCGGTCGGGCAAGCTGCCGCGTTGGCAGCGTTCGAGGGTGGCTTGGATTTTCTGTCGGCGCAGGTCGCCGCCTACCGTCAGCGCCGGGATCTGTTGGGGGAGGCCTTGAGCCGTGTCGATGGGCTGCAAGTGCTTGAGCCCCAAGGCGGCTTTTTTGTTTTCGTGCGCTGTGCCGGGTTGCTCGGGCGCTACCGCCCGGACGGCCAGCGACTGGACACCGATGGGGATGTTGTCGCGTATCTGCTCGAAGAAGGCGTCGCGGGTGTGGCGGGCAGCGCCTATGGCTTGTCGCCGTGGTTTCGCCTGTCGATTGCCACGGCCACCGAGACCGTTCGTGAGGCCGGGCACCGTATTGCTCACGCCTGCGCTCAACTGAGGGGCGAGCCATGAGTCATGGGTTGCAATGGTTCGTCCAATGGAGCGCCGGACTCGGCCTGAACTACAGCTTTTTGCTCGATGCCTATCAGCGCGGGACCCTGGAGCAGGGCGCGTTGACCACACTGCTGCTGTGCCTGTTGACCATCGTCGGCAGCTTGCTGGCAGGTGTCGGCCTGGCGGCGATGCTGACCTCGGGCACGCCCTGGTTGGCGAAGCCCGCCCGAGTATTCGTCGAAGTCACCCGCAACACGCCGACCCTGGTGCAGCTGTATTGCGCATTCCTGGTACTGAACATGCTCCTGACCCAGGCGGTAGGCGCGGCCAACCCGCTGACGCCGTTTGCCTGGGTGGTGATCGTGATCTCGCTGCACAAGGGCGCGTTCCACGCCGAAGCCTTGCGTGCCGGCATCGAGGCCGTCCCCGCGGTAACCCTGGAGGCGGCCAGCTCATTGGCATTCAGCCGTCGCCAGTTGCTGTGGAACGTGCAGCTGCCGCTGGCCCTGCGGTTCGCCTTGCCGGCGCTGATCAACAATCTCATTGATCTGGTGAAGATGACCGCCGTGGCCTCGGCCATTGCCGTGGGGGACATCACCTACGCCGCCATCATGATCTGGACCCAGAGCGATAACGTGCTGGAACTGATGATCCTGATCCTGTCGTTTTTCGGCCTGTTGAGTTTCATCGTCAATTGCGTGGGGCGCTTCCTGGAAGCGCGCCTGAGGATGCCCGGTTATGGCCATTGAATCTTCCGTGGGCGCGCCGCTGGCCTGGCCGCGCCGGCATATCGGCAAATTGCTGTTGCTGGCCGCCGCGCTGCTCTGGCTGCTGTATATCGCCCCGCAAAGCCCGGTGCTCAAGGCCTTGTTGCAATGGAGTCCGGCGCTGATCGCCGGGTTCGGCCAGAACGTTCTCATCAGCCTGCTGGCCATCGGGCTGGGTTCGGTGGCTGGCGTGCTGGTGGGCGCCATGGTCCTGTCGCCCCTGCGCTTGTTGCGTTTGCCGGCGCGGATCTGGGTGCAGGTTTTCCGCAACGCGCCCTGGCTGGTGCTGATTTATTTCACCACCTATGTGTTCCCGTTCGAGATCCGTATCGGCAGCGGCTATGTCTCGTTCCCGGACTGGGTCAAGGTCACGCTCGGGCTGGCACTGCCGGCCAGCGCCAATGTCGCGGAAATCTTCCGTGGCGCCATTGCGTCGATCCCCAGCACCCAATGGGAAGCCGCGCGCTCCCTGGCGTTTACCCGCGGGCAGATTTTCCGCTCGATCATCCTGCCGCAGTGCTTCAAGCGCATGTTGCCGCCCTGGATGAACCTTTACGCAGTAATCACCATGGGCACCGCATTGGCCTCACTGGTGGGCGTGCACGACGTGATCGACACCGCGCAGATCGCCAGCAACACGGTGAACCTGACGGGCTTCACGGTGGTGATCTACCTGAGCCTGCTGGTGCTGTTCTTTGCCTACTGCTATCCGATTTCCCGCCTCACCCAGCATTTGGAGCGACGCTATGCCTTCTACTGAAACCGTCGCCGAACCTTTGGTCAGCCTGCGCGACCTGCATTTGTCGTTTGGCAGCAACCCGGTGCTCAAGGGCATCGACCTGGACGTCCACCGTGGCCAGGCTGTGTCGATCATCGGCCCGTCCGGCTCGGGCAAGTCGACGATCCTGCGCTGCATCACCGGCCTTTTGCAGCCCCAGCGCGGCAGCATTCGCGTCGGCGCAACCGAAGTCCACACCCTGACCCAGGAAGCCCAGCGCATCGAACTGCGCAAGCGCGTGGGGTTTGTGTTCCAGCAATACAACCTGTTCCCGCATTTGTCGGTGCTGGAGAACCTGGTCATCGCGCCGCGCAAGGTCTTGGGGCGCAACCGCAGTGACGCCGAGAGAGACGCCCGCGCCTTGTTGGCCAAGGTGCGCATGGAGCACAAGGCCGACGCTTATCCGGGCCAGCTCTCGGGCGGTCAGCAGCAGCGGGTGGCGATTGCCCGGGCGCTGGCGATGCGCCCGGAGCTGATCCTGTTCGATGAGGTGACCTCGGCCCTGGATCCGGAAACCGTCGGCGAGGTGCTGACGGTGATCCGCGAGCTGACCGAAGAGGGCATGACCTGCGTGCTGGTGACCCACGAAATGCGTTTCGCCGAAGAAATCAGCGACATCGTCTATTTCACCGAGAACGGGGTGATCGTCGAGCATGGCAGTGCCGCGCGGATTTTCCAGCACCCGGCCAGTGAGCGCACCCGAGAATTCTTGCGGCATGCGCTGGGCGACCCTGGCCGTCGACCGCCCATCGCCAACGACCCGTACCTGCTGACCAATCTGAGTCGCTACAGCCTGTCCGTCTGACTTTCCAGCCTGAACAATGGAGCCTGCCCCATGAGTACGTTTAGCCGTCCCGATGTCATCGAAGATTTCCTGCAGAAAGTACGCGTGATTCATCAACGTGGCGTTGATCGCGCCGCCCTGATGGAAATCGTTGCGCTGTTGGAGGCCCTCGCCGAGCGCCGCGACCTGTTCAATTTCGACGCCTTCCCGCCGCCAGTGGCGGGGCAGGGCAGCACCGCGTTCCGCTACCGCCTCAATGACGACGGCGACACCCCGACGCTGTACGTGAACTCGCTGTTGCCGGGCAAAAGCACGATCGCGCACAACCACGAGACCTGGGCGATCATCAGTGCCGTCGAGGGCCAGGAAATCAACTACGTCTACCAGCGTGACGACGAAGGTCGCGAGCCTGGGTACACCACCTTGCGCCTGGAAAAGGAAGTGGTGGTGCAGCCCGGCACGTCCATCGCGTTCCTCGGCGAAGACCTGCATGGCATCCGCGTGGCTGGCGAGCAACCAACCCTGCACTTTCACCTCTATGGCTTGCCGCTCGAGTCGCTCAATGGCCGTTACGGCGTCGAAGCCGACGGGCGCATTCTCAACTACAACGCTTCGCAGATGGCGCCGTCGATCAAGGCCTATGCCCACTGACGCCACCTCACGTTTGTGCCATTTCATTTTTCCAGCGGGACTTCCATGAGCCAGACCATAACGCCCGGGCAATTGCAGCAGTGGTTGTTCGACGGGCAAGAAATCGCCCTGTTTGATGTGCGCGAGCACGGCCAGTACGGCGAAGCCCACCTGTTTTTCGGGGTGAACCTGCCTTACAGCCGTCTGGAGCTGGAGGCCCTTCGCCTGGCGCCAAACCTCCAGGTTCGGTTGGTGATTTATGACCAGGATGGCGGCGGCCTGGCTGAGCGTGCGGTCCTGCGCCTGGAAGCGCTGGGGTATGCCCGTGTGCACAGCCTGGCCGGTGGCGCGCAGGGTTGGCAGGCTGCCGGTCATCAGCTGTTCGCCGGTGTGCATGTACCGTCCAAGGCGTTTGGCGAGAAGGTCGAGGAGGCCCGGCACACGCCGCATGTCACCGCCCGCCAACTGGCCCAATGGCAAGCCCGGGGCGAACCGCTGGTGATCCTCGACGGCCGACCGTTCGAGGAGTACCGCAAGATGACCATTCCCGGTTCGATCTGCTGCCCCAACGGTGAGCTGGGTTATCGCGTGCACGACCTGGTGCCGAACGAGCAGACGCCCATCGTGGTGAACTGCGCCGGTCGAACCCGCAGCATCATCGGCGCCCAGACGCTGATTGACCTGGGGCTGAAGAACCCGGTCTATGCCCTGGAAAACGGCACGCAGGGCTGGTATTTGGAAGACTTCCAGCTGGAGCATGGCAGCGGCCGTCGGTACGCCGATGAAGTGTCGCAAAGCAGCCTGCCGACGCAGCGCCTCGCGGCAGCGCGTTTGGCTGAGCGCGCCGGTGCGCCGACTGTTGCGGCGGCGCAGGTCGAACAGTGGGCGAGGGAGGCGCGGCGCAGCCTGTTCCTCTGTGATGTGCGCACCGCCGAGGAATTCGTCGCCGGCACGTTGCCGGGGGCGCAACACACGCCGGGCGGGCAGCTGATTCAGTCCACCGATCTTTACATCGGTGTGCGCCAGGCCCGCGTGGTGCTGTTTGACAGTGACGGTGTACGGGCACCGATCATCGCCGGCTGGCTGCGGCAGTTGGGGCATGAAGCCTATGTATTGGCGCGAGGTGTGGAGAGTGGCCTGGCGTTGCCGGCTGCCAAGCTCGTCTTGCCTGAAGCGCTGCCCCTGATCAGCGCCCAGGCCTTGGCCGATGCGCTGAAGGATGAGGCGGTTGCATTGATCGACCTGCGTCCGAGCATGGCCTACCGCAAAGCTCATATAGCGGGGGCGCGCTGGTCGATCCGACCGTTGTTGGCTCGTGCCTTGGCAGGTGAGCGACGTCCCGTGGTGCTGGTGGCGGACGATCCCCGGCTGGCCGCATTGGCCGCGCAGGAATGGCCCGAGGCGTCGTTCAGCGTGCTGGACGGCGGATTTGATGCCTGGCGTGCGGCAGGGTTCGCGGTGCGGGAAGGGGCTGGCACGCTGGCGGACGAACAATGCATCGACTTCCTGTTCTTCACCCATGATCGCCACGCTGGAAACAAGGATGCAGCGCGACAGTATCTGGCCTGGGAAATCGGCTTGCTAGCGCAGATGAACGACGACGAAATCGCCAGCCTCAAGCCCTTGCATCCGCCCCATCGCAAGCCTGCCGGCGAGCGAGTCCGCACCCGCCTGGTCCATGGGGCGCGGCCCGAGAACGGCAACGGCGCGCGGTCAGTCAATGTACCGGTCAGCCGTCTGAGCACGGTGCTGTTCGACAACCTGGCGCAAATGCGCGACGCCCGCTCACGGCGCGACAGCGAGCGAGTGCTGACCTATGGTGCGCGGGGCAATCCCACCGCGTTTGCCCTGGAAGACTTGGTCACTGAATTGGAGGGCGGCTACCGCACCCGCTTGTTCGGCACGGGGTTGGCGGCGGTGGCACAAACGTTCCTGGCCTATTTGCGCCCCGGCGACCACGTGTTGATTACCGATGCGGTGTATTCGCCGGTACGGCGTCTGGCGCGAGACTTTCTCGAAGCCTTCGGTATCGAAGTCAGCTACTTCGCCCCCGATGGCAGCGACTTGCCCGGGCGACTGCAAGCCAACACCAAAATGGTCTACACCGAAGTCCCCGGTTCGTTGCTCTACGAACTTTGCGACCTGCCGGCCATCGCCGCCCTCTGCAAGCCGCGCGGCATCCTGTTGGCGGCGGACAATACCTGGGGATCGGGTGTGCTGTACCGGCCACTGGAGTTGGGCGCGGACATCTCGATCATGGCATTGACCAAATACCTCAGCGGCCACAGCGACGTGGTCATGGGCAGCGTCTGCACCCGCCAGCAAGCCTGGCCGGCCTTGGCGGCCATGAGCGACGCCTTCGGCAGCACGGTGAGCCCGGACGACGCCTACCTGGTACTGCGCGGCGCCCGTACGCTGTTGCCACGCTTGGATTTACACGAGCGCCAGGCATTGGAAGTCGCCCAATGGCTACAGGCGCAACCGCAGGTGAAGCGGGTGTTTCATCCGGCGTTGCACGAGCATCCCGGCCATGCGCTGTGGCAGCGGGATTTCAAAGGCAGTAACGGATTGCTGTCCTTCGAGCTTCGCGAAGCCGACGATGCATACCTCGAGCGCTTCATCGATGCGTTGCAGCTGTTTGGGTTGGGGGCTTCCTGGGGCGGCTATGAAAGCCTGGTGACCGTCGCCGATACCAGGGATCGCGACAAGGCCGAGGACCGGGCGTTAAATCCTGTGGTGCGGCTGCATATCGGCTTGGAGGATGTCGACGCGTTGGTTGAGGACCTACACAATGGGTTCGCGGTGGCTGACGCGGCCCCTTAATGCGCAACTGAGCCGTCGCCACCGCGAGCAGGCTCGCTCCCGCAGATTGTTTGCTCCGCTATTGCAGCGGCACATACACATCGGTCTGCCATTGATCCTGCGGCGTCTCGGGATACACGCTCAGGTAATGGAAGAACAGCGGCTGGTCCCGCAATTCTTCTCCACTGGCAGGCAGCCAATCGCGGTAGACCGGATAGATCGTTTCGCCAATGTGATCCGGTGACCCCGCATGTCGCACCACGGCGTAGCGACCGCCAGCAATGATGCGTTCATGCACGCCGGACGCATTTGGCGCCACGGCCTCATGAATCTCGCCACAGATGGCGAAGCGAAACGCATGCGCCGGTGTTGTATCGGGGTTGTTGAACGGAATGCCAAAGGTCCGGCTCGATGCCACCGGCGACTGTCCGCTGTGCATGCGCCATTCGACAAACTTGCGCACGCTTTCATTGACGAACCCGGTGGGCCCGCAATGCTCAAGGGCAGCGACCCTGACTTCAGGGAATTGCACGATTCGTACTTGCATGATGATCGTCCTGGAAAAATGAGGGATGGCGAACACCGCATTCCAGACCTGCCAGTTCGGTTCCTTGCGAAACGCACTCGGCGTCATGCCAAACGCCCGCCTGAACGCCCTGGAAAAGGCCTCGGGACTTTCAAAACCGGCATCGGACGCAGCGTCCAGTATCGAATGGTCAGCGAGCGCAGCGAGGCGATGTGCCGCCCGTCGTAGCCGCATCAGCTGCACATAACGGGAGACTGGCACGCCGACGAACCCGGTGAACTGTCGGTGGAAGTGAAAGGCCGAAAAATTCGCCACTTGGCTCAACGTCTTTACCGACAGATCGCCTTCGAGGTTGTCATCGATATAGGCGAGCACAGCGTCGAAGCGTTTGGTGTAAGCAGAGTGGGTCGGCATGTCAGGCACTGGTAAAGGCTCTTGGAGGTACGGTCGGCAATAGAGTCGACTATACCGGCATGGACGCGCCTAGCCGGGTTTGCTCAAGATTGATTTTTCCCGCCCGGCAGTATCGCCGCCCGTACTATCGCTTCAGTCAACCCGCACCCCACTGGCCTTCTCGAACACGTGCAACTGCTCGCAACGCCCATGTAACTTCACCTGGTCGCCCAATGCCAGGCTGTCGCGCCGTGACAGTGAGGCCATCACCTGGGCCCCGCATGAATGCCCGTAGACATGGCTGTTGGCGCCGGTTGGCTCGATCAGCTCCACGCCCAGTGGCAGCGAGAACGTTGCGCCTTCCAGCGCCGCCAGGGTCACATGCTCGGGTCGGATGCCGACCACCACCGGCGTCGAGGGCAGCCGATCGATGTGCCGGCCGAGGGCGATCCTGTGGCCACCGACACGCACGAACGACAGCGTACCTTCATGCTCCAGCGCACCCTCGATCAGGTTCATCGCCGGTGAGCCAATGAAGGTCGCGACGAAGAGGTTGACGGGACGGTCATAGACCTCGATGGGCGCGCCGACTTGTTCGATGCGCCCGGCGTTCATCACCACGATGAGGTCGGACATGGTCATGGCCTCCATCTGGTCGTGGGTCACGTAGATAGCAGTCGTGCCGAGCCGGCGTTGCAGCGTGCGGATTTCGATGCGCATCTGCACCCGCAGCTTGGCGTCGAGGTTGGACAGCGGTTCGTCGAACAGAAACACCTGGGGCTGGCGCACGATGGCCCGGCCCATGGCGACGCGCTGGCGCTGGCCACCCGACAATGCCTTGGGGTAGCGCTCCAGGTACGGCGTGAGGCCGAGCAGGGCGGCGGTTTCCCGCACGGCCTTGTCGATGCGTTCGGGCGACTCCTTGCGCAGATGCAGGCTGAAGCCCATGTTTTGCGCCACCGTCATGTGCGGATACAGCGCGTAGTTCTGGAACACCATGGCGATGTCCCGGTCCTTGGGCGAGAGGGTATTGATGACTTTTCCATTGAGCTCGATGGTGCCGGCACTGACGGTTTCCAGTCCGGCGATCATTCGCAGCAGCGTTGACTTGCCGCAGCCGGACGCCCCGACCAACGAGACGAACTGACCGTCGGCGATGGCCAGGTCGATGCCGTGCAGCACCGCAATCGCGCCGTAGTTTTTTTGCAATTGTTGAATGTTGACCGTTGCCATTGGGAAATCTGCCTGTGTCGGAGCCGCAATTCAGGAAAGGCGCACAACCTTGGTCAGGTGGCGCGGTGCGGTGCTGTCCAGATGCTTGTGCTGGGCCAGGCGTTCGCCGAACAACTGCAACGCCGGCAGGATCGCCAGGCTGCGGTCCAGGCCCTGCGGGCCGATGCCGATCGAAAGATCGCCCGGACCGCCAAAACCGATGACTCGCGCACCCTTGGCTTGCAGTTCGGCGCACAGCTGGCTTTCTTCCTCAAACGTTTCGGGGCTGTAGATCAGCACCACGCAGGTTTTTTCGTCGACCAGGCTGACTGGCCCATGGCGGTACTCCAGCGGATGGAAGACTTGGGTGTAGGTCAGGCTCATTTCCTGCAATTTCAGCGCGCCTTCGCTGGCCAGGCCGTAATAGGCGCCGCCGCCCAGGTACACGAAGTGCGAGCGCGAGAGCAGATCGCTGTTGAGCTGACTGTCGAGGCTGCGCATCGCTTGTTCGGCGCTGGCCGCAATCGCCGGGTCGAGCTCCACATCGGCCAGACGCAAACCGAGCAACAGCATCAGGCTTGCCGAGCTGCTCATGACGATGCCTTCGAGGGCGTGTGTCGGGGCAAACAGTACGTGGTCGCTGTTGCGCGCCAGGCTGCTGTCGGCTTCGCAGGTGATGCCCAGGGTTTCCAGGCCCCGGGTGCGACTGGCATCGACGGCTTGCACGGTTTCGGTGGACTCGCCGCTGCGCGACAGGGCGATTACCTTCACGTCTGTTGTGGTGGCCAAGTAGGCCGCTGGGCGCCGGGCCCATTCTCCACCCGGAACGGCGATGGCGCGCTTGCCGTTGAGGTTCAATGCACCGGCGACGGTTTGTGCCAGGTAGTAGGACGTGCCGCAACCGACCACCACCGTCGTGGCAGCCGTGAAGTCTGGCAGTGGCTGAGTCAACGCCGAAGCCCAAAAAGGAAATTGCTCAACGATGACCTGTTCAGTGATGTTCATGGGGCAGTCCTTTCAAGAGAGGGTTTATTTGGTCGCGCCGGCAATCAGCCCGCGCACCAGGAAACGGTTGAGGAAAATCACCAGCAGCACCGGTGGCAGCATCGCGATCACGCCGGCGGCATTCATCAGGCCGTAGTCGACGTAGTTGCGGGTGACGAATTCGGGAATCAGCACGGTCAGCGACTTGGTCGCCAGGGACGGCGAGAACACCAGCGGAACCATGAACTGCCCCCAGGCGCTGAGGAACGTCAGGATCGCGGTGGCGATCAGGCCCGGCGCCGCCAGGGGCAGGACGATGCGGACCAGGGTGTAGGTGCGGCCCGCGCCATCCAGCCATGCCGCTTCTTCCAACGATACCGGCAGCGACTGGTAGACGCTGCGCATCAGCCATAGGGCCAGCGGCAAGAAGGCGGAGACGTAGATCAGCGTCACGCCCAGGTAGGTATCGATCAGTTGCAGGCTGATCATCAGGCGGTACAGCGGAATCATCACGGTGTACGCCGGCACCGCCATGCTCGCCACCACCAGTGCGAACAACAGGTCGCGACCGGGAAAGCGCAGGCGCACAAAGGCGTAGCCACCGAACGCAGCCGCCACCAGGGTCAACAGCGTCGCCGCCACCGAGGTCACCAGGCTATTGATGAAGGCTCTGGAAAATTGCGGCCACACCGATTGCACTTCGTTACCCTGGGACGAACTGCTGGCGCCGAACAACTTGGCGAAATGCTCCAGGGTCGGGTGCTGTGGCCACAGATGCAGCTGGCCACTGAGCATCTCGCGCGGGTCGGTGAAGCTGGTGATAACCGCCCAATACACTGGGCCCAACGACCACAGTACGAGCGCCAGCAACGCCAGGGCGAACCCGGCCTTGCCCAGGCCTTCAAAGAAATATCGGCGCATCAGTCGAACCTCGTTTCGCGGTAGACCTTGAGCACATAGACCATCGATACCAACAGCGAGGCGATCATCGCCAGCACCGACAACGCCATGCCATAGGAGAACTTCAGGTTCTGGAACGCCGACATGTACACCTGGATGATCAAGCTGCGGGTGTCCAGGCTCGCGCCGTTGAGGATCCACGCTTCATCGAACAGGTTGAAGGCGAACACCGTCGACTGGCTGAGGGAAATGGCCAGGCCACCGGCAATCAGGGGCAGGGTGATCATGCGAAAGCACTTGATGCGCCCGGCGCCGTCGAGCTTGGCGGCTTCATACAAGTCACCAGGAATCGCCTGCAACGCCGCGAGCAAAATGATCGCGGTGAGTGGCAGCATGCGCCATACGTGGACCAGGGAAATCAGCAGCAACGCGGTGTGATGGTCGTTGAACCACACTTGGTTTTCACTGATCAGCCCAATGCCCTTGAGCAGGTTGTTCAATACGCCGTAGCTAGGGTTGTAGATCCACAGCCAGACCAGCGCATTGACCACCGGTGGCAAGCACCAGGGCAACACCAGGATCGCCAGCAGCCATTGGCGGCCATGCCGTACCTTGTTCAACAGCAGCGCGGCAGCCAGGCCCCCGAGGGTTTCCAGCACCACCGCCAGCACGACGTAGACCAGGGTGTTCCAGGTGGCGTGCTGGACGTTGCTGTCGGTCGCCAGGTTCTGGTAGTTGAGCAGGCCGACGAAGGGTGTCCCGGGGCGCATCGGGTCTATCCGATACAGGCTGTCGAACACCGTGGCCAGCAGCGGCACGAAGACCAGGCTGGCCATCACCAGGATGATCGGCAGCACGTACGCCAGGCCGAGCCAGGTTTCTCCCGGCGTGGGGCGCAAGCGCTCCCTGATGGAGGTCAATGTCATCACGGCTGCATCGCGCTCTTGGCTTCTTCGGCAATTTGCGCCACGGCCTGGGCCACGGTCAGTTGCCCTTTGGCGGCCTGGTTCAGGGCACTGGACACCGCACTGGTGAACTGCGGGTACCAGACGGGTGTGCCTTGCTTGAACAGTGGATCGACCAGCGTGGCCTGTTGCAGGATCACGTCACCGCTCTTGAGCTTGCCTTCGCTGTTGAGCTGCTTGAGCACGCTGGTGCGGGTGGGCAGGTTGCCAAGGGTCTTGTAGCTCTCGATCTGGTTCTCGGGTTTGATGAACCAGTTGATGAAGGTCCTGGCACCGTCTTTGTTTTTTGCCGTGGCGGGGATGCCCATGGCTTCCGGCAGGCCGATGGTGCGCGCGGTTCCGGTGGTGCTCAGCATTAACGCGGCGGCGACGTGTTCGGCCACCTGGGATTTGCTCGGATCGCTGTAGACCGCGACGTTGCCGGCCCAACCGGCAAGGTCGAACGAGGCGTCACCTTTCTTGAACAGCTCCTGCACTTCGACGTCCTTGAGGCCGGTCGCCGCTGGGCTGATCAGACCTTGCTTGAGCGCTTCGATTTCAAACGCCATGGCCCGGTAGCCGGCCGAGTCGGGCTTGATGAATTGCGGTTCGAATTGCTCGTTGAACAGCTCACCGCCAAACACCTTGGTCAGCAGATACCAAGCGGTGGCACTGCCTTCAGTGGCGGACAAGGGCAGGGCGATCGGGTATTGCGTGATGTTCTTGGCCTTGATCGCCTTGGCGTCGGCCAGCAACTGCTCAGGCGTGGTGGGTGCGGTCTTGATACCCGCACGGTCGAGGTGGTCGCGGTTGTAGATCAGCACCCGGAAATCGTTGGCATAGGGCACCGCCAACAGCTTTCCATCAACCATGAAGAATTTCGCCGAAGGGATGTCCGCCAGGGTCGCGGCGTCCACGGCATCGTTGAGCGGCAGGTACCAGTTGGCGGCGCCAAATTGACCGACCCATGACCAGTCCACTTCCGTGGTGTCGGCCGGTGGGCTGCCGGCAATCATCGAGGTGGCGACCTTGGTCAGGATCTGGTCCCAGCCCAGCGTCTGCGTATCCAGCGTCACGCCGGTCTCGCTGGCGAGGCGGTCGGTCATGCCCTTGGGCAGGGTGCCCCATGGCGGCAGCAGCACTTCAGTGACGTTGGCGGCGGCCGCGGCCACAGGGGCCAGGGTCGGGACCGCAAACGACAGCGGCAACAGCGCGAGCGATGCAAGCAAATGGCGTCGGAGCATGGCAAAACCTCTTCATCGGGAAAGGGGAGGTTGACGGCAGTGCAAGGGGCTAAAGATTCAGCGACAGTTGTTCGATCCAGCGCTGGTCGGGGTTCCATCCCGCGTTGTGAGCGGCGCGCCACAAGGCGCCACCGATGGGGGGCAGGCGGGGTGGGCAGGCGACGGCGCCAATGCGACGGCGAATGCCATCGAGCATCGGCGTGTGGGCGAAGACACCCCCGGCGTAACTCCAGGTCGCCGGCCCGCTCAGGCCCAGTCGGCGCCAAGCAGTGTTGATGTGTTCGGCCAGGTGCGCTGCGGCCTCGTCCATCACTGCGATTGCCGCAGCATCGCCGGCCACCGCCGAGGTCGACACACACTCGGCCAGGGCCGCAATGGAGGCCCGGCGATTGGCTAGGCCGTAGACCCAATCCGCCAGTTGATCGGGGGCCAGGCCCAAGTGATCGAGCAGGGCCTGGGTCAGGTGTGGCTGATAGGCGCGGCCGTCGAGGCTGCGGCTGGCAAGGGTCAACGCTTGCCGACCGATCCAGTAGGCGCTGCCTTCGTCACCGAATACATCGCCCCAACCGCCGACGCGTAGATGCTCGGCGCCGGGCTGGTTGCGGCTGGCCCAGGCCATGGAGCCGGTACCTGCGAGAATCAACACGCCTGCACCTTGCCCGGCGAATGCACCGTCGAAGGCTATGCGCACATCGTTTTCTACAAGGACCGGGCAGGACAATGCGCGTTGCGCGGTGTCGCGCTGGGCGATGGAACATTCGGCCAGTTCGCCATGCATCGGCAGCCCGAGCACGGCGGCGGCCAACGGCAGCCTGGCGGCCGCTTGCAGCAGTGCGTGCAACTGAGCGGACCACTGCGGATTGGCGATCGGATCAAGTCCGGCCGCCGTTTCACAGTGCAGCACCCGGCCCTGGCGATCGGCTACCGTCACCCGGGTTTTCGAGCCACCGCTGTCCAGCCCCAGCACGCAATCATTCATGCCTGTACGTCCCGGGCGGCAATGGCTTGGCTGGAGGCTTGCAACGTGGCGCAGCCCTGTTCGTGCAAGCGCGCCCACCAACTGGCAGACAACTGTTCGTCACTGATCACCGTCAGGTTCTTGTCCAGCGGGGCAACACGGTAGGTGAGGCGCTGATCGAACTTGCTCGAGTCCGCCAGCAGCAGGGTTTTGGCGGCGCGGGCGAGCATCTTCTGGTTGAGCTGCGCTTCACTGGCATCGAGGCTGTAGATGCAGGCATCCGGCGCGATGGCACCGGCACCGAGGAACAGTTGATCGAACCACAAATTTTCGATCATCGCTTCGGCCAGGGCCCCGACCATCGATGCGTTCTCTGCCCGCAACTGCCCACCGAGCAGGACGATCTTGATGCCCGGTGTGTTCATCAACACTTGAGCGACGTTCAGGCAGTTGGTGAACACCGACAGCGGCATCGGGTCCAGGCGCAGGCGGCGGGCCAGTTGCAGCACCGTGGTGCCCGCGTCGAGGAAGATGGTCGAGCCCGGCGCGATCTGCTCGTAGGCCACTTCGGCAATGGCGCGCTTGGCGAAAAGGTTCTGGTTTTCCCGCAGGTCGAAGGCCACCTCGACCCCGGCGCTTTTGGCGATACGCGCACCGCCATGGGTGCGGTGAATGGTGCCGTCGGCCTCCAGGCTCAGCAGGTCCCGGCGCACGGTTGCAAGGGATGCGTCGGCGACTTCGGCGATGGTCTGGATAGTGCTTTCGCCATGGCTGTAGAGGTGCTGACAGATCAGTGAAAGGCGCTCGTCTTTAGTCACTTGGGTTGCTCATTAGTGATTCATAGGAATGAAATATAGAGCCAAAAAAATCACTGTCAATCAAAATAATGATTGAAGTTGATCGTTTCCCTCTCGTAAGGTGATCTCCCACGTCATCGAGAGGCACTGCTCATGCAAGGTCATTATCTTCAAAAACTGTCAGGTGCCCATGGGCTAGGCCATGCCATCGGCATAACGTCGGTGTGTTCGGCGCACGCCCTGGTCATTGAAGCGGCGTTGCGCTGCGGCCAGGCTGGCACGGCGCCGGTGCTGATCGAGGCGACGTGCAACCAGGTCAACCATGAGGGTGGCTATACCGGCATGACCCCGGCGGACTTCCGCCGCTTTGTGCTGGAGATTGCGCAGCGCGTGGGTTTCGATCCGCAGCGCTTGATCCTCGGCGGTGATCACCTGGGGCCGAATCCCTGGCGCCACCTGCCGCCGCAGCTAGCCATGCTCAACGCCGAACGCATGCTGGAAGCCTACGCCCGGGCAGGTTTCAGCAAGATTCACCTTGATACGAGCATGGCCTGCATGGGCGAGAGCGACCCGCTGGACGGCGCGCTGGTGGCCGAACGCGCCGCACGCCTGGCGGCCGTGGTCGAACGCACGGTGAACGACGCGGGCCTGCCGTCACCGTTCTACGTGATCGGTACCGAAGTGCCGGTGCCGGGTGGCGTTTCGGAGAAGGTCGAGGACCTTGAGGTGACCACGCCGCAATCGGCCTTGGAAACGATTGCAATGCACCGCCAGGCCTTTATCGCCCGGGGGCTCGACAGCGCGTTTGCCCGAGTCATCGGCTTGGTGGTCCAACCCGGTGTCGAATTCGGCAATGAGAACGTGGTGGTCTATCAGCCGGAAAAAGCCCAGGCCCTCAGTGCCATTCTTCAGGGTGAGCCGCAACTGGTATTCGAGGCTCACTCCACCGACTACCAGCCAGCCAGCGCGCTGCGGCATCTGGTCCGTGACGGCTTCGCCATTCTTAAAGTCGGCCCGGGCCTGACCTTCGCCCTGCGTGAAGCGCTCTACGCACTGGACCACATTGCTGCCGCGCTGCGCTCAGTGCCGGAGCAAGAAAGCCTGCGCAGGACCATGGAGTCACTGATGCTCGCTGAACCGCACTACTGGGATCACTATTACCACGGCGACGACACCGCGTTGCGCGTGCAGCGGCACTTCAGCTACAGCGACCGGATCCGCTATTACTGGCCGTTTGCAGCGGCGAGTCGCGCGGTGGAGGAGATGTTCCTGGCCTTCGGTGACGAGCCGATTCCTGAAACGTTGGTGAGCCAGTATCTGCCGCTCCTGTACCCGCGAGTGATGAGCGGACAGAGCGCTAGCACGGCGCGGGAGCTGGTGCTGGCGGCGATTGGGCAGGTGTTGGGGCAGTATGGAGAGGCGTGTGGGGGAGAAGCGGCTGCCTAGGGGCTGCGCTCCAGGTTTCGGTCACAGGTCGACTGTTACGCGCGTTCAATACAAACGCGATACCTGATATGCCGATCAAACGAGTCTTCCGGGTTTTCGTAAGCTTCAAGCTTCTTCAGAAATCCCGATTGCTCAAGGCTGGCCAGGTCCTCGAGGGTCCATTCAGGAGGGAAGTCGCTGGAAAAGTCTTTACCCAGGTGTTCAACCCAATGATCAACCGGGAAGGGGAGGTAACCGATCCACTCCGATTGATAGGTAATCTCGTCGGAGTTGCTTCCAATCACCCTGGCGTCAATCGTGTTCTTAATCGCTTTTTGACGTTCATTCATGGTGTTCGACCTGGCTATCAGGGCCGGTGGCATGTGGCTCCGACTGGAATTATAAATAAAGAAACGGCCAGGTGGCGTTTTCCCGTTTTCGACCCTTGGTCGCCTCACGCCTCGTCACAGCCTCGCGAGCGTCTAGATTCTAGTCAGAGCCCGCGCGTGCAGAGAGGTGTGCAGGATGAGCGACGAAGGGAGGGTGCCCGAGACGAAGGGGGTTACGGTGCAGTTACTTGAATCGATTGACCTGGGGCCGGAAATCGAGGGAATGGCAGGGCGCCAACTTCGAATGCGTAAGGTGACCATCGAGCCTGGAGGCGTCTTCGGGCCAATGCATGACCACAAGGACAGGCCCGGCACCGTCTACATCTTGCAGGGAACGATTACTGACCATCGAAACGGAATCACCACGGATTACGGGCCCGGCGTGGGCTGGCCCGAGGACCGGAACACCACCCACTGGCTTGAGAACAGAGGCGCCATAGCGGCGGTGGAAATTTCGGTCGATATCGTCAGGCAAGAATAGGTTTTGGCTTGAGCGCTGGCCCCATCCCAACCGACAGCCACAAGTCGCCTACAATCATTAGCGTATCTGGCCTCGCACGCCCGCCAGACGACTTCTTGTGCCGAGTCGCTTTCAGGACGGGTTTTGTCGTCCACGTGCAATCGCCAACCCCCGGGAGTGGCAAGCTGTAAAGATGCCCCGGATCAGGTGCGCCAAAGACACTTGGCCGGAGAGCTAGGATGGCGATCGGATCTGCCACGCTACCGTGACGTGGGCCGACGCCCAAGCCAAGACTCCGGACGGCTGCCGCTATGCGGCGGTGTCGTTCGAGATGCCGAGGTACGTTTATGCCTGATGAGACGCTTCACCTGCCCTTGATCCACAGCGTTCTGGAGCGCGAGAAGGACACCCCCGGTGCCTTGCTGCCGATTCTCCATGCCATCCAGGGAGGCTGCGGGTACGTGCCCGACGTCGCCGTCCCTGAAATTGCCCATGCCCTCAACCTCAGCCAGGCTGAAGTGCGCGGGGTGATCAGCTTCTATCACGATTTCCGCACCACGCCGCCGGCGCGCTATACCCTGCGCCTGTGCCGGGCCGAGTCCTGCCAGAGCATGGGGGCCGAGGGCTTGGCGGCGCAGTTGCGTGAACAACTCTCGCTGGACGACCACGGCACCAGCGCCGACGGCAGCATCAGCCTGCGGCCGGTCTACTGCCTGGGAGCCTGCGTGTGCTCGCCAGCACTGGAGCTGGACGGCGAACTACACGCCAGGCTCACCCCCGAGCGCCTGCGCCAGTTGGTCAATGGTTGTCTGGAGGATGGTTCATGCTGACGCTCTGCATTCCCCGCGATTCAGTGGCCCGCGCGGTCGGCGCGGACAGGGTGGTCGATGCGCTGGTCCTCGAGGCCGAACGTCGCCAATTGCCCCTCGAAATACGGCGCACCAGTTCCCGGGGCCTCTATTGGCTCGAACCGCTGATCGAACTCGAAACGCCCGAGGGCCGGCTGGGCTTTGGCCCTGTCGCGGTACAGGACGTGCCGGGGCTGCTCGACGCACTCGCCCATGATCCTGGCAGTCATTCCTCGGCCCTGGGGCTGGTGGAAAACATTCCTTATCTCAAGAGCCAACAGCGCCTGCTGTTCGCTCGCGCCGGCATCACCCAGCCGCTGTCCCTGGACGACTACCGCAATCAAGGCGGGTTTTCGGGCCTGGCCCGGTCCATCCAGATGGACGGCGCCGACGTGGTCGCCAGCGTGCTCGATTCGGGCTTGCGCGGTCGGGGCGGTGCGGCATTCCCGGCGGGTATCAAGTGGCGCACCGTGCGCGATGCTGTCGGTGCGCAGAAATACGTGGTGTGCAACGCCGACGAGGGTGACTCCGGGACGTTCGCCGACCGCATGCTGATGGAAGGCGATCCCTTCTTGCTGATCGAAGGCATGATCATCGCAGGCATCGCCGTAGGCGCCACGATGGGTTACATCTATGTGCGTTCGGAATACCCGGCTGCCATCAGCACCCTCAACGAGGCCTTGGGCATCGCCCGGGAAGCCGGTTACTTGGGCGCCGATGTCAGCGGCAGCGGGCATGCTTTTGAATTGGAAGTACGGGTTGGCGCCGGGGCCTATATCTGCGGTGAGGAAACGGCGCTGCTGGAGTCCCTCGAAGGCAAGCGCGGCACGGTGCGCGCCAAGCCACCGCTGCCCGCCATCCAAGGTTTGTTCGGGCTGCCGACGCTGGTACACAACGTGGTGACCCTGGCCTCGGTGCCGATCATCCTGGAGAAGGGGGCGCAGTTCTATCGCGACTTCGGCATGGGACGGTCCCTGGGCACGATGCCGTTTCAACTGGCCGGTAACGTCCGTCACGGCGGGCTGGTGGAACGCGCCTTCGGCCTTAGCCTGCGCGAGTTGGTGGAAGGTTATGGTGGCGGTACCGCCAGCGGTCGGCCATTGAAGGCCGCACAGGTGGGCGGGCCATTGGGCGCCTGGGTGCCCCCTGCGCAATTCGATACGCCGCTGGACTACGAAGCGTTCGCCGCCATGGGCGCGATGCTCGGCCACGGCGGCGTGGTGGTTGCCGACGATAGCTTGGACATGGCCCACATGGCCCGCTTCGCCTTGCAGTTCTGCGCCGAGGAATCCTGTGGCAAATGCACGCCATGCCGGATCGGCTCCACCCGTGGGGTGGAAGTGGTGGACCGCTTGATTGCCAGCACCGATCCCGCTGCCCGTCAGGAACAGGCTGCGTTGCTGCAAGACCTGTGCGACACCCTGCAATACGGCTCGCTCTGTGCCCTGGGTGGGATGACGTCCTACCCTGTCGCCAGCGCCCTGAAGTATTTCCCCGCCGACTTCGGTCTGGCGACCACGGAGGCCGAACAATGATCAACATCTTCGATCCCAGCAGTGACATGGACCTGGGCACCCCGGCGCGTGAAAGCGACGTGCAAGTCAGCCTGACCATCGACGGTCGCGAAATCAGTGTTGCTTCCGGTACCTCGGTCATGCGCGCGGCGGCCTTGCTCGGCACCGCCATCCCCAAGCTCTGCGCCACCGACAGTCTGGAAGCCTTCGGCTCCTGCCGCATGTGCCTGGTGGAAATCGATGGCATGCGCGGTTATCCGGCGTCCTGCACCACACCGGTGACCGAGGGCATGGTGGTGCGCACCCAGACGTCCAAGCTCGCGACACTGCGGCGCAACGTGATGGAGTTGTACATCTCCGACCATCCGCTGGACTGCCTGACATGCCCGGCCAACGGCAACTGTGAACTGCAGACGGTGGCGGGGCAGGTGGGCCTGCGTGAAGTACGTTACGGCTACGAAGGCGCCAACCACCTGGCCGAGGCCAAGGACGTATCCAACCCCTATTTCGACTACGACCCGAGCAAATGCATCGTGTGCAGCCGCTGCGTGCGAGCCTGCGAGGAAATCCAAGGCACCTTCGCCCTGACCATCACCGGGCGCGGCTTTGACTCCCGGGTGGAAGCGGCCGGCGGTGATAACTTCCTCGACTCCGAATGCGTCTCCTGCGGCGCCTGCGTGCAGGCTTGCCCGACGGCGACGTTGATCGACAAGAGCGTGGTGGAAATCGGTCAACCGGAGCGCAGCGTCATCACCACCTGTGCCTACTGCGGTGTGGGGTGTTCCTTCCGCGCCGAGATGAAAGGCGAGCAATTGGTGCGCATGGTCCCGGACAAGAACGGCCAGGCCAACCACGGCCATTCCTGCGTCAAGGGTCGTTTCGCCTGGGGTTATGCCACGCACCCGGACCGCATCACCAAGCCGATGATCCGCAAGCACATCAGCGACCCGTGGCAAGAAGTCAGCTGGGATGAGGCCGTCACTTACGCTGCCGGCGAGCTGCGCCGCATCCAGCTCAAGTACGGGCGCGACTCCATCGGTGGCATCACCTCCAGTCGTTGCACCAACGAAGAAACCTACCTGGTGCAGAAACTGGTGCGCACCGCCTTCGGCAACAACAACGTCGACACCTGTGCCCGGGTTTGCCATTCGCCTACCGGTTATGGCCTCAAGCAAACGCTGGGGGAATCCGCCGGTACGCAGAACTTTGACTCGGTGATGAAGGCTGACGTTATCCTGGTAATGGGCGCCAACCCGACCGATGCGCACCCGGTGTTCGGTTCCCAGCTCAAGCGTCGGCTGCGTCAGGGCGCGCGGTTGATCGTCATCGACCCGCGCCGTATCGATCTGGTGGATTCCCCCCACGCCCGCGCCGACCTGCATTTGCAGCTGCGCCCAGGCACCAACGTGGCGATGCTCAACGCACTGGCTCACGTGATCGTCACCGAAGGTTTGGTCGACCAGCGTTTTGTCGAGGAACGCTGCGAGGCGGCAGACTTTGCCCGCTGGCGCGACTTCGTCAGCCTGTCGGAGAACTCGCCTGAGGTGCTGGGCCCGGTCTGTGGCGTGGACGCCGATCAGATCCGCGCCGCGGCACGGCTCTACGCCACCGGTGGCAACGCGGCCATCTACTACGGCCTCGGCGTCACGGAGCACAGCCAGGGCAGCACCTCGGTGATGGGCATCGCCAACCTGGCGATGGTCACCGGCAACATCGGTCGCGAAGGCGTCGGGGTGAACCCGTTGCGTGGGCAGAACAACGTCCAGGGCTCCTGCGACATGGGCTCGTTCCCCCACGAGTTGCCCGGCTACCGGCACATCTCCAACGAAACCGTGCGTGCCCAGTTCGAGCAGGCCTGGAACGTGACCTTGCAACCCGATCCGGGCCTGCGCATTCCCAACATGTTCGAGGCCGCCCTGGACGGCAGCTTCAAGGCGCTTTACTGCCAGGGCGAGGACATTGCCCAGAGCGACCCCAACACCCAGCACGTGACCGCAGCGCTGAGTGCCCTGGAATGCGTGATCGTCCAGGACATCTTTCTCAACGAAACGGCCAAGTTCGCCCATGTGTTCCTGCCGGGCAGCTCCTTCCTTGAGAAGGACGGCACGTTCACCAACGCCGAACGCCGCATTTCTCGGGTCCGCAAGGTCATGGAGCCCCTGGCCGGCAAGGCCGATTGGGAGGCCACCATCGCCCTGGCCGACGCCCTGGGCTACAAGATGAACTATCGCCATCCTTCAGAAATTATGGACGAGATCGCCAGCCTTACACCGACCTTCACCCGCGTCAGCTACGCCGAACTGGATCGTCACGGCAGCCTGCAATGGCCGTGCAACGATGCCGCACCGGACGGCACGCCGACCATGCACATCGACGAATTCGTCCGCGGCAAAGGGCGCTTCATGCTCACCGGCTACGTGCCGACCGAGGAGAAGGTCAATAGCCGGTACCCGTTGTTGCTGACTACCGGGCGCATCCTCAGCCAGTACAACGTCGGCGCCCAGACGCGGCGCACCGACAACGTGGCCTGGCACGAGGAAGATCGCCTCGAAATCCACCCGGCCGACGCCGAAAACCGCGGCATCGTCGACGGCGATTGGGTTGGCATCGGCAGTCGCGCCGGGCAAACAGTGCTACGGGCCAAGGTAACCGAACGGGTGGCGCCGGGCGTGGTGTACACCACGTTCCACTTCCCGGAATCGGGCGCCAACGTGATCACCACCGACAACTCCGACTGGGCCACCAACTGCCCGGAATACAAGGTTACGGCGGTGGAGATCGTGCGGGTCAGCCAGCCTTCGGAATGGCAGAAACGCTATCAGGCCTTCAGCGATGAACAAGGACGCCTGCTCAAGGAGCGTCGCCATGCCGAAAAAGCCGAGGTGCGTCGATGAGTTCTGAAAGCCTGATCAAGATGGCCAACCAGATCGCCCAGTACTTCGCCAGTGAGCCGGACCACACGCTGGCGGTGAATGGCGTTCGCCAGCACATCAAGAGCTTCTGGACCCCGGGCATGCGCCGGGAATTGGCGGGGAGGGAGCAGAAGCATCCCGATGCGGTGCTGCACCCATTGGTGCTGGAGGCGTTGACGGAGTTTAGAGAAACGGCCTAATAGGCGGCGTTCTGTAGAGTTACACACGGCCCCGGCCGACTCCCATCGTGCTTAAGAGGGGAGTC
>Ga0308170_10001348_pt1 | contig 23927 bp, 18 predicted proteins | sample PhyBR2_2_FD_202136 | JGI IMG/M metagenome (GOLD analysis project Ga0308170, IMG submission 202136) | Phyllosphere microbial communities from UC Gill Tract Community Farm, Albany, California, United States - DLSLSB.R2 | ecosystem: Host-associated > Plants > Phyllosphere > Unclassified | place...
CGACCCGCTGCTCGGCGACGGACCCGCCGGCGCCGATCGAGGCCCAGAGCTTCTCGGTCGCCTTCGGCATGACCGGGGACAGCAGGACGGTGACGGTGCCGAGGCCGCGGAGCGCGGTGGTCAGGACGGTGCCGAGGCGCTCGCGCTCGGCGTCGTCCTTCGCCAGGGCCCACGGCGCCTGCTCGGTGATGTAGCCGTTCAGGGCGTCGACGAGCTCCCAGACGCTGGCGATCGCCTCGTGCGGGGCGAAGGCGGCGATCGCGGCGTCGGCACGCTCGGTGACCGAGACGGCCAGGGCATCGATCACCTGGTCGGACTCGGTCAGTTCGGCGCGCGCCGGGACCTCGCCGTCGAAGTACTTCTGCAGCATCGCGACCAGCCGGGACGCCAGGTTGCCGTAGCCGTTCGCGAGTTCGGCCTGGTAGCGCGCCGAGATGTCTTCCCAGCTGAAGTTGCCGTCCTGCCCGAAGGTGATGGCGCGCAGGAAGTAGTAGCGGAACGCGTCGGACCCGAACGTGTCGGTGATCTCGGACGGCGCGATGCCGGTCAGCTTCGACTTGGACATCTTCTCGCCGCCGACGAGCAGCCAGCCGTGGCCGAAGACGCGCTCCGGCACGGGCAACCCCGCGGCCATGAGCATCGCCGGCCAGATGACGGCGTGGAACCGGGCGATGTCCTTGCCGACGATGTGCACGCTCGGCCAGAGGCGCTGGAAGGCCTCGTCGTCGTCGGTGCCGTAGCCGAGCGCCGTGACGTAGTTGAGCAGGGCGTCGAACCACACGTAGAGCACGTGGTCGCTGTCCCAGGGGATCGTGATGCCCCAGTCGAAGCTGGAGCGCGAGATCGACAGGTCGCGCAGCCCCTGCTTGACGAACGAGATGATCTCGTTGCGGACGCTCTCGGGCTGGATGAACAGCGGGTTCGACTCGTACAGGTCGAGCAGGCGCTGCTCGAAGTCGGACATCCGGAAGAAGTAGTTGCGCTCGGCCAGGACCTCGACCGGGATCGAGTGGATCGCACAGACCTGCTGGCCCTCGTACGCACCGGTGCCGGCCACCAGGTCGCTCGGCTGCTTGTACTCTTCGCAACCCACGCAGTAGAAGCCCTCGAACTCACCGGCGTAGATGAAGCCGTCGTCGTAGAGCTTCTGCAGGAACGCCGTCACGCCACGCTCGTGGCGCTCGTCGGTGGTGCGGATGAAGTCGTCGTTCGCCACGTCGACCGTGTCGAGCAGTGGCTTCCAGGCGTCGTTGACCAGGCGGTCGGCCCATTCCTTGGGCGAGACGTCGTTCGCCGAGGCGGTGCGCAGGATCTTCTGCCCGTGCTCGTCGGTGCCGGTGAGCAGCCAGGTGTCGTCACCACGCTGCCGGTGCCAGCGCGCGAGGAAGTCCGCGGCGACCTCGGTGTAGGCGTGCCCGATGTGGGGCACGTCGTTCACGTAGAAGATCGGCGTGGTGATGCTGAACGAGGACCCGGCGGACATGCGGACCATCCTACGGGCGCTCCGAACGCTGATGACGCGTGCTGCGGTGGACTGTGGAGAACCGGGTCCGGGAGGCCCGTGGCGGGCCCGCCCCGCGCCTCCAGACCGGCGGACGCGAACGTGACGAGCCCCGCTCAGCGCGCCGCGAGCGCCCCTTCGTACAGGTCGCGCTTCGACAGCCCGGTCGCGTCCGCGACCGCCGCGGCGGCCTCCTTCATGCGCATGCCGGCGGCCACCCGCTCGAGCACCAGGCGCACCCCGTCGTCGAGCGTTGCCTCTTCGGTGGCCTCGGCGGCCCCGGCGACGACGATGCAGATCTCGCCCCGCACGCCCTCGGACGCCCACGTGACGAGTTCGTCGAGCGGCCCGCGGCGGACCTCTTCGTAGAGCTTGGTGAGCTCGCGGCAGACCGCGGCGCGGCGGTCGCCCCCGAACCCGACGGCCATGTCGGCCAGGGTCTCGGCCAGCCGGTGCGGCGACTCGAAGAACACCATGGTCCGCTGCTCCCCCGCCAGTGCCTGGAACACGCGACGGCGTTCCCCGGCCTTGCGGGTGGGGAACCCCTCGAACGTGAAGCGGTCCGTCGGCAGCCCGGACACGGCGAGCGCCATCAGCACGGCCGACGGCCCGGGCAGCGCGGTGACGGTGACCCCGGCTGCGGCTGCGGCCTCGACGAGCGGGAAGCCCGGGTCGCTGATCGCGGGCATGCCGGCGTCGGTGAGGACGACGACGTCCTCGTCACGGGCGAGCTCGACGACCTCGGACGCCTTCGCCCGCTCGTTGTGCTCGTGCAGGGCGATGAGCCGCGGACGGTTCTCGATGCCCAGGGCGCGCATCAGGTGGATGGCGGTCCTGGTGTCCTCCGCCGCGACGACCGTGGCGTTGGAGAGGGTCTCGACGAGACGGCGCGAGGCGTCCCCGAGGTTGCCGATGGGGGTTGCTGCGAGGACGATCACGCACCCATTGTCCCCGCACGGCGACGCCGGCGCGGCCCGGCGCAGCCACACCGGCGTCGTCCAGCGCGGCCCCGCGGCGCGTGCACGCCCGTCGCAGCGGGGACAGAGGTCGATCCGTAGGATGCTCAGCGATGACCAGCGAGCTGACCGACGACCGCACGGCCGTGCCCGACGGGCCGGTCGGCTCGCGCCTGGACGACTGGTGGGGGCGGGTGCTCTCCACGTCGCAGCGGGTCGCCGTGTGGCGGTGGACGGGTCCGCTCGCCGTGACGCTCCTCGCCGCCGTGCTGCGGCTGGTGAACCTCGGCAACCCGCACTCGCTCGTGTTCGACGAGACGTACTACGTCAAGGACGGCTGGTCGATCGTGCACCTGGGGTACGAGGGCACCTGGCCCGCGAACCCGAGCGGTGACGGCGCCCCGACGACCGACGACCGGTTCGTCCGCGGCGAGACGGACGTCTTCACGAGTGCCGCTGAGTTCATCGCGCACCCGCCGCTCGGCAAGTACCTGATCGGCCTCGGGATGCTGCTGTTCGGGGCGGACAACTCGTTCGGCTGGCGCTTCACGGTGGCCGTGCTCGGCATCGCGACGGTGTTCCTCACCGCGGTGATCGCCCGGTCGCTGTTCCGCTCGACGATGATCGGCACGCTCGCCGGCTTCCTGCTCGCGATCGACGGGCAGGCCATCGTGATGTCGCGGGTGACGCTGCTCGACGGCATCCTGACGTTCTTCGTGATCCTGGGCTTCGGCGCGCTGTTGCTCGACCGGCGGCACAGCCAACGACGGCTCGACGCGTGGGTCGCCGCCCGCGCCGCCGCCGGCCGGACCACCCTGTGGGGGCCGGTGCTCTGGTGGCGACCGTGGTTGTTCGCGATGGGCCTGGCCCTCGGGCTGGCGGCGGCGACGAAGTGGTCGGGGATGTACTTCCTGGCGTTCTTCGCCGTGTACTCGGTGCTGAGCGACATGATGATGCGCCGCCGGGCCGGGGTGGAGTTCTGGTCGTCGAGCGCGCTGCTGCAGCAGGCACCGGTGTCGTTCCTGCTGACCGTGCCGATCGCCGCGGTGACCTACGTGGCGTCGTGGACCGGATGGTTCGTGTCGAAGGACGGCTGGGACCGCAACTGGCTGTCGTCGGGCGGCGAACGGTGGACGGGGCTCCTCGCCTGGGTGCCGGACAGCCTGCAGAACTGGTGGCACTACCAGTCGGAGATCTACGCCTTCAACATCGGGCTGCACACCCCGCACTCGTACCAGGCGAACCCGCTGCTCTGGCTCGTGATGCAGCGCCCCACGTCGATGTTCTACGTCGGCACGGACGCCGGGCAGGACGGCTGCTGGGCGGACCGCTGCGGCGAGGCGATCACCGGCATCGCGAACCCGTTCATCTGGTACGCCTCGGTAATCGCGACGGTGGCGCTGCTCGTGCTCTGGGTCCTGCGCCGGAAGTGGGAGTACGGCTTCGTCCTGCTCGGCGTCGCGGCGGGGTACCTGCCCTGGCTGATGTACGTCGACCGGACGGTGTTCCAGTTCTACACGATCGCCTTCGAGCCCTACATGCTGATGGCGCTGGCCGCCGCGATCGGGTTGGTGCTCGGCAGACGGAGCGACGAACGGTCACGCCGGTCGCGGGCGATCCTGTGGGTCGGCGTGTACCTGGGCGTCGTCGTGCTGGCCTCGGTCTACTGGTACCCGATGTGGACGGCGATGCAGGTGCCGTGGGACTTCGTCCGGTCGCACTACTGGATCCCCAGCTGGCTCTAGCCGGCCAGGCAGGTCCGGCCGGTCCGGCCGCGCCCGTCGCGGTGGGCGCGCTGGTGGCGACCACCGCCGGTCTGGAGGCCCGTGGCGGCGCCGCCACGGGCCTCCAGACCGCAGTGGTCAGGACTGCGCGTGCAGCGCGCGTTCGATGGACTCGCGGTCGAGCGGGTCGCCGAGCATCGGCGCGGTGTCGTCCGTGCCCGGCAGGACACCCTGGATCAGGAGCTCCGCGTAGCGGCGCCAGGCGTCCGGGTCGTGTTCGCGGGTGGCGTCGGCGACCGCGCCGACCATCGCCGTGAGCATCGGCAGGTCGCGGTAGTCGAAGCCCGTCCGGACGACGCCGGCGGTCTCGGCACGGCCGATGATCGCGGCGACCTGACGTTCGAGCCGGTCGCGCTCCTGCACGATGGACGGGCGGGCCTTGCCGGCACGGACGATGGCGTCGGCGAGGGCACGGTCGCGGGCGCGGAACGCGAAGACGCCCATCAGGTAGACCCGGAGTGCCTCACGCGGGTCGGACACGTCCGCGGCGCGCGCTGCGGCGTCGTTCATGGCCTCGAACTTGGTGGCGAGCAGCGCCTCGATCAGGGAGTCCTTGTCGGCGAACCGGCGGTAGACGGTGCCGACGCCGACACCGGCCTCGTGCGCGATGTCGTTCAGCGTGACGGAGAGTCCGCGTTCCGCGAAGCACTTGCGTGCCGTCTGCAGGATCAGCTCGCGGTTGCGCGCAGCGTCGGCGCGCAGCGGTCGCTCGAGGTCGGACGCGGACTCGGTGGTGCTCACGATCTGACCGTAGTTGCACTTTCTGGGAACAAGTGGATGCCATCCTTCCGTTTCGGTCTACACTGGCCACAAACGGATGCCTCGCATCCGGTTTCGTCACCACCACACCACCGGAGTGCCCGACGGCGCGCACCTCCACCTCACCCTCCAACCTTCTCGAGGAGGCTGCCGTGACGGCAGAACACACCGTGCCGACCCCCACCGGGACAGCACCCACGACTCCGGGCACCACCCCCGCCAAGAGCAACCACCGTTGGATCGCCCTGGCGGTCATCGCCCTCGCACAGCTGATGGTCGTGCTCGACGCGACCATCGTGAACATCGCCCTGCCCTCGGCCCAGGCCGACCTGGACTTCGGCACCGACCAGCGACAGTGGATCGTCACCGCGTACTCGCTGGCCTTCGGTTCGCTGCTGCTGCTCGGCGGGCGCCTCGGCGACCTGTTCGGACGCAAGAACACCTTCATCATCGGGCTCGTCGGCTTCGCCGTCGCCTCGGTGCTCGGTGGCCTGGCCGACTCGTTCGGCCTGCTCGTCGCGGCCCGCGCACTGCAGGGCGTCTTCGGCGCGCTGCTCGCCCCGTCCGCACTCGGCATGCTGACCACCACGTTCCGCGACCCCAAGGAACGTGGCCGCGCGTTCGGCATCTTCGGCTCCATCGCCGGCTCCGGCGCGGCCATCGGCCTGCTGCTCGGCGGCGTGCTGACCGAGTACGCGTCCTGGCGCTGGTGCCTCTACGTCAACGTCGTCTTCGCCGTGCTCGGCGTGATCGGCGCCCTCGTCTTCATGGAGAAGCCGCCGAAGGTCGAGCGTCCGCGCATCGACGTGCTCGGCGTCATCACCATCACGCTCGGTCTGGTCGGCGTCGTCTACGGCTTCTCGAACGCCGAGACGAACGGCTGGGACTCCCCCGTCACGATCGCCATGCTCGCCGGTGGTGTCGTGCTGATCGCCGCGTTCGTGTTCATCGAGACCCGCGTCGCCCACCCGCTGCTGCCCCTGCGCGTCGTGCTCGACCGTGACCGCGGCGGCTCGTTCATCGCGATCGGCCTCGTCGCGATCGGCATGTTCGGCATCTTCCTGTTCCTGACCTACTACCTGGAGCAGACCCTGGGCTTCAGCTCGCTGCATACCGGTCTCGCGTTCCTGCCGATGCCGCTGTCGATCATGATCTCGGCGACGCAGATCGGTGGCCGCCTGCTGCCGCGCGTCGGGCCGAAGATCCTCATCTTCGCCGGTGGCCTGGTCGCCGCGACCGGACTGCTCCTGCTGCTCCGCACCGACCTGGACAGCTCCTACGCGGGCACCGTCCTGCCGGCGCTGATCGTCATCGGTCTCGGCATGGGCACGATCTTCTCGTCCGCCATGAACACCGCGACCACCGGGGTCGCCCGGGCCGACGCCGGTGTGGCCTCGGCAACCGTCAACACCATGCAGCAGATCGGTGGCTCGATCGGCACGGCCCTGCTGTCGACGATCTTCGCCGACGTGGTGTCGAACAGCCTGTCCGGGCTGTCCGCCGCCCCGACGAAGCTGCAGCAGGCCCAGGCCACGCTCGACGGGTACCACGTGGCGTTCGGCATCTCGGCCGGCGTGCTCGTGCTCGTCGCCCTGGCCGGCGGACTGCTCATCAACCGGCAGTCGGTCCGGCTCGAGCGGCTCGCCCGCGCCGGGTCCGCGACGACCGGGAGCATCCCCGCCGCCGCGCACTGACGCTCGCGCTGCGCTGCGGCCCGCTCCGGTACTGCCGGGGTGGGCCGTTGTGCGGGGGGGGCTGCGGCGACACCCGTTTCACGACGATCCACCTGTCGAACAACGCGTGCATCGTCGACGGATGCGCACGCACTCGGTGCCCGCGCATGTTCCGACGGACCACTCGTCGAACGACTGGTGGACCGTCGGTCACCGCCCACACACGCACCCCCGGTTGCGCCGTGTGTCCACGACTCTGGCCCACGTCAGGGGTGCGGATTATGGTGGCCCGCATGGCCCCCGTCCTGACCTCACCACTCGTGTCGACGCAGTGGCTCGCAGACCACCTCGGTGCTGACGAGCTCGTCGTGCTCGACGCCTCGGTGCACACGGTCGGGGCCGGGTTCGACACCACCTGGCTGCCCGGACGCGACGCCCACGAACAGCGCGGCCACGTGCCCGGCGCCCGCTTCGCCGACCTGATCGACGACTTCTCGGCCGCCGACGCCGACGTCCCCTTCACCCGCCCCGGTGCCGAGCGCTTCGAGGCCGCCGCGGGGCAGCTCGGCGTGACCAACACGTCGACCGTGGTCATCTACGACGACAGCGTCGGTGAGTGGTCGGCACGCCTGTGGTGGATCTTCCGCTCGTTCGGCTTCGACTCGGTCGCGGTGCTCGACGGCGGCTTCACGAAGTGGCGCGACGAAGGCCGGCCGGTCCGCGTGGGTGCACTCCGCGCGCCGGCGGCGCCGTCCGGCCCAGACGCCGGCGCGTTCCTGGCCGGCGAAGAACGCGCGCTCTGGGCCGACCACGACCGCGTGACCCGTGCCGTCTCCGGCGAAGAGCCGGCGTCCCTGGTGTTCGCCGCCTCGTGGGCTGCCCTGGGCGACGACCACCCGCCGATCGTGCCGGGCAGCACCCCGATCACGGCGGACTCGCTGGTGGACCCCGAGACGAACGCGTACCTGCGCGGGGCCGAACTCGAGCGGGCCTTCGCCGCGGTGATCGGCGCCGACGAGATCGTCACCTACTGCGGGGTGGGCAGCGCCGCGTGCGTCGACGCCCTGGCCCTGACGGTGCTCGGGCACGACCGGGTGCAGGTCTACGACGGCTCGCTGGCCGACTGGTGGCGGCACGAGCAACTGGCGTCCTGACCGATCCGATCGCGGAACGACGGCCGCACCTGGCCGGCGGCCGCCGACTGACTGCGGCCGGCTGACTGCCGCCGGCCGACGGCCGCGCCGCACTACCGTTGCACCATGAGCACCAGACGCGCGGTCATCCTCGGCGGCACCGGCGGCATCGGTTCGGCGGTCGCACGCGAGCTCCTCGACGCGTCCGGCCGGGGCGGCGACGACTGGCAGGTGGACGTCCTGGCCCGCCGGGGCGGCCCCGCAGCGGACGCTCTGACCGCCTCCGGCGCCACGTTCACGTCCGGCGACCGCCGCGACCGGTCCGTCCTGCGCGACCTGCTGCGCCCGGGAGCCGACCTGCTCGTCGACACCGTCGGCCTGACCCGTGACGACGCCCAGCAGCTCCTGCCGTTCCTCGACGACGTCGGCTCGACGGTCTTCGTGTCGTCCAGGTCGGTGTACGCCGACGAGCAGGGGCGGCACGCGAACTCGCTCGACAAGCCGGTGTTCGGCGGCGCGGTCACCGAGATCCAGCCCACGGTCACCGCCGGCGACGGCGACCCGACGAGTCGTGACGGCTACGGCGCCGCGAAGGTGGCGGCCGAGCAGGTCCTCCTCGACCACGGTGCCCCGGTCACGGTGCTCCGCCCGTCCAAGGTGTACGGCGTCGGCATCGGCCGCCCACGGGAGTGGTTCGTCGTCCGCCGTGTGCTCGACGGCCGGGAACGCATCCTGCTCGCCGACCACGGCCGCGGCGTCGACCACACGACGGCGGCGAGCGGCATCGGCTCGCTCGTCCGTGTGGTCGCGGACGCGCCGGACCGCCGGATCCTCAACGTCGCGGACGCCTCGGCCCCGACCGCGCTCGAGATCGTCCGGACCATCGGCGGGCACCTGGACCACCGGTTCGACGAGGTCCTGCTCGACGAGGACGCGCCCGCCTTCGTCGGCGGCACGCCGTGGTCGTCACGACCGCCGTTCGTCCTCGACACCACGGCGGCACGCGCACTGGGATGGGAACCGCCAGAGTTCGCGACCGCCGTCCTCCCCGAACTCGACTGGCTCGTCGAGACCGCCCGCGCCACCCCTGCGGACGGCGACGTGCCGTGGGCCGACGACCCCTTCTGGGAGCACCTGTTCGACTACGGTCCCGAGGACGCCGCACTCGCACTCCTCTCCCTCGACCTGGGCTGACACCGTGTTCCGGTCGGAGGTCCTGTTCATCGGCGGACGCTCCGGCGTGGGCAAGTCGACGGCGGCCGAGGCGCTGCACGACCTGCTCGTCGCGGCGGACGTCCGGCACGCGGTGATCGAGGGCGACCTGCTCGACCTGGCCCACCCGGCACCGCACGTCGAACACCCCGAGGCGCACCTGACGGAGCGGAACCTCGCCGCGCTCTGGGCCGGCTACCGGGCGATCGGACACCACCGGCTCGTCTACACGAACACCGTGTCCGTGCTCGAACACGAGCGCCTCGCTGCGGCGATGGGCGACGACCCGCTGGTGCGTGTCGTCCTGCTCCGTGCCGCGGACGACACGACCGCCGAACGGCTCGCACGACGGGCGGGTGGCGCGGTCCCGCAGGCGCAGCTCGCGCACAGCACGCGGACGGCCGGGAGGCTCGACTCGGTCACCGCGGACACCGTCATCCGGGTGGACACGGACGGCCAGAGCCCCGCCCAGGTGGCCGCACGGCTCGCGTCGATCACGGGATGGCTCCCGCGCTGATCCCCCTGTGCGGCCTGTGCACAGGGGGCAGCTCGTCCACAGATCCCCCCGAGCGGTGGTCCGTCCAGTCGCCCGGGGGCACGCTGGAGCCATGAACGACAACCGCCTCGGCACCTCGGTCAGCCCCTACCTGCGGCTGCACGCCGACAACCCGGTCGACTGGCGCGAATGGGGCCCCGAAGCCTTCGCCGAAGCACGCGAGCGCGGGGTCCCGGTGCTGGTGTCCGTGGGGTACGCCACGTGCCACTGGTGCCACGTCATGGCGCGCGAGAGCTTCGCCGACCCGGAGATCGGCGAGCTACTCCGGCGGGACTTCGTGTCGGTCAAGGTCGACCGCGAAGAGCGCCCTGACGTGGACGCGAGCCTGATGGCCTCGGCGAGTGCGTTCACGCAGCAGCTCGGCTGGCCGCTGACGACGTTCCTGACGCCCGACGGCCACGTCTTCTTCGCGGGGACGTACTTCCCACCCACTCCCGTCGGGCAGGTCCCGGCGTTCCGGCAGATCCTGGCAGCGGTGCTCGACGCCTGGACCGAACGTCGGCACGAGGTCGACGCGAACGCCTCGGCCATCGCGACGGCGATCCGGCAGGGTGCCGTGGCGGACGCGACCGCCCGCTCGGGCGAGAGCGGTGCCGGAGCCGACCCGGGCCTCCCGTCCGTCGACACCGTCCGGGCCGTCACGAGCCAGCTGCTGCAAGCAGAGGACACCACCTACGGTGGTTTCGGCGGCGCGCCGAAGTTCCCGAGCACGCCGTTGCTCGAGTTCCTCGCCGACGCGGCGGCCGACGGCGATGCCGAGGCCGACGGGCTGCTCGACCGCTCGTTGCACGCGATCCGCGCGTCCGAGCTGACCGACGCCGACGGCGGCGTCTTCCGGTACGCCACCAGGCGCGACTGGAGCGTGCCGCACTACGAACGGATGCTCTCCGACAACGCGGGGCTGCTCGCGGTCGCCGGTGCCGAGCAGGCCCGTGGCATCGCCGACTTCCTGCGGGACACCCTGCGCCGCGCCGACGGGGCGTTCGTCGCCGCACAGGACAGCGAATCGACCATCGACGGCCGTCGGGTCGAGGGCGAGTGGTACCGCCGACCGATCGCCGAGCGCGCACAGCTCGACCCACCACCGCTGGACGACCAGGTGCTCACGGGGTGGAACGGCCTGGCGATCCGGGGGCTCGCGATCGCCGGCGCACGGCACGGTGATCCGGAACTCGTCGCGCTCGCCCGGGGTGCGGCCGACGCGGTCCTCGCCGCCCACGTGCAGGACGGCCACGTGTCGGTGCGGTCCAGCACACCGCGCGGGGTGTCCTCGGCACCGGCCACCGTCGAGGACGTCGGACTGCTGGCCGAAGGGCTGCTCGAACTGGCCCTGGTCACGGGCGAGGTCTCCTACGCGACCGTCGCACGCTCGCTCGTCGACGACGGTCTGGCCGAGCGCTTCGACGTCGACCCGGTGCTTGCCGCTGCGGGGACGGCCACCGGCGAACAGCCGCAGACCGCGATGCGGTCCGGCACGGTGGCGCTGGCATCGGCCGCCGCGACACTCGGGGCGCTGACGGGCGACCAGGAACTGCGGACCGCCGCGGCACGACTCGTCGCCGACCGGGCCCGCACCGGGACCGAACGCCCCCTGGGCCACGCGGACGCCCTCGGTGTCGCCCTCGCCCTGCAGCGGCCGTCACGGGAGATCGTCGTCGTCACGAGCAGCACCGACGATCCGATGCAGGCCGTTGCACACCGTGCTCGGCGCCCCGGCACGGTCGTCGCCACCACCACGCCGGATCAGGCCCGCGACTGGGCCGCGGCGGGGTTCTCGTTGTTCGAGGGACGCGATGTGCTCGACCCCGCTGCGTACGTCTGCCACGACCGGGTGTGTGACCTGCCGTCCCGGTCGGCGGACGCGCTGGCCGGGCAGATCGTCTGACGCCCCTCCCGCCCGGCGCGCCTGTATCCTGGAATGCTCATGTCTTCTCCGCTGCCCGTCATCACGTACCCGCCCGAACTGCCGGTCTCGCAGCGGCGGGACGACATCGCGGCTGCCATCCGTGACAACCAGGTGGTCATCGTCGCCGGGGCCACCGGCTCGGGCAAGACGACCCAGCTGCCGAAGATCTGCCTCGAGCTCGGTCGGGAGCACATCGGGCACACCCAGCCCCGTCGGATCGCAGCCCGGACCATCGCGGAGCGTGTGGCGGAAGAACTGGGCGGCGGCGAACTCGGCGGACTCGTGGGCTACCAGGTCCGGTTCACCGACAAGGTCAGCTCCGAGACCCGCGTGAAGCTGATGACCGACGGCATCCTGCTGAACGAGATCCACTTCGACCGCGACCTCAAGCGGTACGACACGATCATCATCGACGAGGCGCACGAGCGGTCCCTGACGATCGACTTCCTGCTCGGCTACCTGAAGCGGCTGCTCCCCCGGCGCCCCGACCTGAAGCTCATCATCACGAGTGCGACGATCGACCCGGAGTCGTTCTCGAAGCACTTCGACGACGCCCCCATCATCGAGGTGTCCGGCCGCACCTACCCGGTCGAGATCCGGTACCGCCCCCTCGTCGCCGAAGACCAGGACGACGACGCCGACGACGAGTCGGACTCCCGCACCGGTGACAGCGGCAACGCTGCCGACGACCGCGACACCCTGCAGGGCATCACCGACGCCCTCGACGAGCTGGCGCAGGAGGACCCGGGCGACGTGCTCGTGTTCCTGTCCGGCGAGAACGAGATCCGCGACGCGCAGGACGCGATCGAGGGCAAGCGCTACCCGGGCACCGAGGTCCTGCCGCTGTACGGCCGCCTGTCCGCCGCCGACCAGCACCGCGTCTTCGAGCGCCGGCACACCCCGGGCATCCGCCGTCGTGTCGTCCTCGCCACGAACGTCGCCGAGACCTCGCTCACCGTACCCGGCATCAAGTACGTCATCGACACCGGGACGGCGCGCATCTCGCGGTACTCCCCGCGAGCCAAGGTGCAGCGTCTGCCGATCGAGGCGATCTCGCAGGCCAGCGCCAGCCAGCGCTCCGGCCGAGCGGGCCGCACGAGTGCCGGCATCGCGATCCGGCTCTACTCGGAAGACGACTTCGGCCGTCGCCCCGAGTACACCGACCCCGAGATCCTCCGCACGAACCTGGCCGCGGTGATCCTGCAGATGATCTCGCTCGGCTTCGGGGACATCGAGTCGTTCCCGTTCCTGCAGCCGCCGGACAGCCGGGGCGTGAAGGACGGCCTCGACCTGCTGCGCGAACTCCGCGCCGTCGACAAGGACGGCCGCATCACGAAGTCCGGGCGGCAGCTGACCCGGCTGCCGATCGACCCCCGCCTCGGTCGCATGGTGCTCGAAGCCGGGCGCCAGGGCGTCGGGCGCGAGGTCATCGCCATCGTCAGCGCCCTGAGCATCCAGGACCCCCGCGAGCGCCCCCTCGAGAAGCGTGCGCACGCCGACCAGCTGCACGCCCGCTTCGCCGACCCGACGAGTGACTTCCTGACCCTGCTGAACCTCTGGAACCACATCGAGGAGCAGCAGGAGGAACTGTCGTCGAGCGCGTTCCGGCGGCTGTGCAAGGCCGAGTTCCTCAACTACCTGCGCATCCGCGAGTGGCAGGACCTGTACCGGCAGCTCTCCCGCGCCGCGAAGCAGGTCGACGTCCGTGTCGGGCAGGCACGCTCCGAGGACGGCGACGCCGTGCACCGGGCCCTGCTCTCCGGACTCCTCAGCCAGATCGGGCTGCGCGACCGCGAGAAGCGCGACTACCTCGGCTCCCGGAACACCCGGTTCGTGGTGTTCCCGGGCAGCGTGCTCGCGAAGAAGCAGCCCGACGCGGTGATGGCCGCCGAGCTCGTCGAGACGAGCCGGTTGTTCGCCCGGACCGTCGGCCGGATCGACCCCGCGTGGGTAGAACCGCTCGCCGGTGACCTGCTCAAGCGCACCTACGGCGAGCCGCACTGGGAGAAGAAGCAGGGCGCGGTCGTCGCCTACGAGCGCGTGACCCTGTTCGGCGTCCCGATCGTGCAGCGCCGCCGCGTGCAGTACTCGCGGATCGACCCGGAACACTCCCGCGAGCTGTTCATCCGGCACGCCCTGGTCGAGGGCGAGTGGGAATCGCAGCAGGCCTTCGACCGCGCCAACCGGAAGCTCCGCAAGGAACTCGAGCAGCTCGAGGAACGCACCCGTCGCCGCGACATCCTGCTCGACGACGAGAACGTCTACGAGTTCTACGACGCCCGTATCCCGGCCGACGTCGCGACGACCCGCGACTTCGAGGGGTGGTGGCGGACCACTCGCCGCGAGCAGCCGGACCTACTCACGATGCGCCGGTCGGACCTGCTGGACGAATCCGCAGCCGAAGCGGCCGAGGACGACGTCGAGTACCCGACCCAGTGGCACAGCGGCGACCAGCGCCTCGCCATCCAGTACCGCTTCGAGCCCGGCGCCCAGGACGACGGCGTGAGCGTGCAGGTCCCCCTCGCGCTCCTGCCCCGGATGCGCGAGGAGGGCTTCGACTGGCAGGTCCGCGGCCTCCGACGAGAACTCGTCACCGCGCTCATCAAGTCGCTGCCGAAGCAGATCCGCAAGAACGTGGTGCCGGCGGCCGACTGGGCCGAGAAGATCGTCGCCGAACTGCCCGACGACGCCCCGACCGAGCCGACGGAGTCGTTCCGCGCCACCCTCGCCAAGGCGATCCAGCGCATGACCTACGTGCCGGTCTCCGAGTCCGACTTCGACCTGACCCGCGTCCCCGCACACCTGCGGCCGACATGGGCGGTGGTCGACGAGCGCGGTCGCCGGGTCGAGACCGGCAAGGACCTGTCGGCCCTGCAGACCAAGCTCAAGGACCGGACCCAGCAGAGCGTCGCCTCCGCCACGGCGAAGGGCACGGGACGGTCAGGAGGCGCGGCTCGCGTCGCGTCCGCCGGTGCCGGTCGTCCGCTCGAACAGTCCGGACTGACCGCATGGCCCGACCAGGACCTGCCGCAGACCCTCGACACCAAGCAGGCGGGCGGTGTCATCCGCGCGTACCCGTCCCTGGTCGAGGAAGGTACCGGTCCGAAGGCGACCGTCGGCGTGCAGCTGCTCGCCACCCCGTCCGACCGCGTCGTCCGGATGCCCGCCGGGGTCCGTCGTCTGGTGATGCACGCGGTGCCGTCGCCCGTGTCCTACATCCAGTCGCACCTGACCGCGCAGGAGAAGCTCGCCCTCGCAGCCAGCCCCTACCCGTCGACCGCCGCGCTGTTCGACGACGTCCTGGCCGCCGTGGTCGACGCCGGCATCCGCCGCGCGCACCCGGACGGCATGGTCTTCACGAAGGCCGGGTTCGAGGCCGTCCGCGATGCCGTGTCGGCTACCGTCGTCGACACGATGTTCACCGCCGTGTCCGAGGTCGCGGCCGTGCTCGCCGCGCAACGCTCCGCCGAACGAGCGCTCAAGCAGGCGAATTCGATGTCGCTGCTCGCCGCCCTCAGCGACATGCGGCAGCAGATGGAACGCCTGGTGTTCCCCGGGTTCGTCGCCGTCGCGGGGCTCGACCGCCTGCGTCGGATCCGCGTGTACCTGCAGGGCATCGAGGCGCGCGTGCAGAAGCTGTTGCAGAACCCGGGGCGCGACGCCACGTGGATGCGCGAGGTCACCGTGGCGACCGACCGCTACACCGACGCCGGCGGTGTCTTCCCGCCCGCGGTCGGGGCGCACCCGGAGCTCGTGCACGCGCGGTGGATGCTCGAGGAGTTCCGGCTCAGCCTGTTCGCGCAGGAACTCGGGACCGCCGAGACCGTCTCGTTGCAGCGGATCACGAAGGCCCTGACCGCCGCGCGCTGATGGGGCTACCGTGTCGGCCATGATCGGCACACTCGACGTCGTGGTCCTGGACTGCCCGGACACCCGCGCCCTCGCCCGCTTCTACGCCGAGTTGCTCGGCGGGGAGATCGTCGGCTTCGACGAGGACTGGGCGGAGCTCGCCCTCCCGTTCACCGACCACCGTCCGATCCTGGCGTTCCAGCAGGTCGACGACTACCAGGCGCCGGAATGGCCCGGGCAGACGGTCCCGCAGCAGAGCCACCTCGACGTGAAGGTCGACGACCTGGACGACGGCGAGGCCGCGGTGCTCGCGATCGGCGCGACGGCCACGGGGTCGGGCACGGAGACGTTCCGCGTCTACCTCGACCCCGCAGGGCACCCGTTCTGTCTCATCCGGCCGTCGGACTGACCGGTTCGGTCGCCAGACCCTCGACCACGGTGACGTTCGGCAGTGCGGTGAGTGCGGCGCCGGGCAGGAACAGCTTCGCGGCGCGACGCCCGGCACCGATGACGACCTCGGGTGCCTCGAGGACGCGCGCGTCGATGTAGAGCGGCCACGACGACGGCAGTCCGATCGGGGTGATGCCGCCGTACTCCATGCCGGTCAGCTCGACCGCTTCGTCCATCGGGGCGAAGCTCGCCTTGCGGACGTCGAGCAGCTGCTTCACGACGCGGTTGACGTCGAGCTTGGTCGATGCCAGGACGACGCAGGCAGCGTAGCGGACCTCGTCACCGCGCTTCCCCGCGACGACGATGCAGTTGGCACCGCCGGCCAGCGGGTAGCCGTACGCCTCCGAGAACGCGGCGGTGTCCGCCAGGTCGGCGTCGATCGGTGCGCCCTCGATCTTCGTCAGGACGTCGCTCGGCAACGCGACGAGGGCTTCGGCGACGGGGATCGCGAGGAATCCGGTGGCGACCAGGGCGGGAACACGTTCGAGCGTCGGCATGGCTCCACCGTAGGGAAGCGATCCCGCACGAGGGTGGAGTCATGACCGAACTCCGGGCGATCAACGTCGACCAGTGGGCCCGCCGCGAGCACTTCGAGCACTACCGGCAGCGGGTGCCGTGCGCGTACGAGGTGACCGTCGAGCTCGACGTCACCGCCTTCGTCGAACGCGTCCGTTCGACCGGCCGACGGACCTACGCGTCACAGCTCTGGGCCATCGCGACCGTGGTGAACCGGCACGACGAGTTCCGGATGCAGGTGCTGGACGACGGCTCCCCCGCCGTGTGGGACCGCGTCCACCCGATGTTCACCGTGTTCCACCCGGACACCGAGACGTTCTCCGCCCTGGTCGTGCCGTACGACGAGGACTTCGGCACCTTCCACGATGCCGCGGTGTCGACGATCGAGCGGTACCGCGACGACACCCGGATGTTCCCGCAGGACGACCGCCCCGGCAACGTGTTCGACGTGTCGACCCTGCCGGGGGCGTCGTTCACCGGGTTCTCGTTGCAGGTGCGTGACGGCTGGGACCACCTGCTGCCGATCATCACGCTCGGCGGGTACCGGACCGCTGGTGACCGGACGCTGCTCCCCCTGGCGCTGCACGTCAACCACGCCGCCGCCGACGGCTTCCACACGACCCGGCTGCTGCGCGAGCTCGAGGAGCTCTTCGCCGACCCTGGCTGGCTCGGCTGACCCTGCCCGTCCTCGGACCGCATCTCCTACGCTGACCCCATGACGCCACAGTCGGAGCCCCTCGCCCGGAAACGCATCGGGCTCGTCGGCGCGGGCGGCATCTCCGTCGCGCACCTGCCCGGACTGCTCCGCCTGGGCGATGTGGTGGTGCACGCACGCGAGGGCGCCCACGAACTCGTCGACGCCTTCACCGACACCGCCCGCGCCGAGGGCAGCACCATCACCGTCGCCGACAGCCTCGACGAGCTCCTCGCCGCGGTCGACGTCGTCGACGTCGTGGTCCCGACACACGCCCACGCCGAGGTGGCCCGCGCGGCGATCGCCGCCGGCAAGGACATCGTCTCCGAGAAGCCCCTGGCCCGGACCGACGCGGACGCGGCGGACCTGGCGGCCCGCGCTGCGGACGCGGGCGTCCAGCTCTACCCGGCCCAGGTGGTGCGCTGGTTCCCCGCGTACGCGCGCCTGCACGAGGCCGCGACCACGGGCCTCCTGGGCGACCTGGCGGTGTTGCGGTTCTCGCGGTCCGGCGCCTTCCCCACCCACGTCCCCTGGTTCGGCGACCGCGCGCTGTCGGGCGGGATCGTGATGGACCAGATGATCCACGACCTGGACATCGCGCGCTGGGTGGCGGGCGAGGTGACCCGGGTGTCGGCGGTGAGCGTCCGCGCGGGGTCCGAAGCCGAGCCGGTCGAGGCGGCGCACGTCCTGCTCACGCACGAGTCGGGCGCGATCAGCCACGTCGCCGGGCTGTGGGGGCCGCAGCACCTGGCCTTCACGACCGAGTACTCGGTGACGGGGACGCTCGGCAGCCTGTCGCACTCCTCCCGGGCCGAGGAGGACACCCGGAGCGACCTGGCGGCACCGGCCTCCGTCGACGGTTTCCTGCCGCCGGTCGACCCGGCCGCCGACCCGTACGCGCTGGAGCTCACCGACTTCCTCGCCGCGTTCGACGGCGGTCGGCCACCCCGGGTCACCGTCGACGACGGCGTCGCCGCGGTGCGGATCGCGAACGCGGCGATCGAGTCGATCGAGTCCGGCCAGCCGGTCGAGGTCGCACGGTGACGCTCCGGATCGGGGTGCTCTCGTTCGCCCACACGCACGCCATCAGCTACCTCGGCGCCCTGGCGGCCATGCCCGATGTCGAGGTGCGCGGCACGGACCCGGGCGGGGTGTCGACGGGGACAGAACTCGGCGACCTGCGCGGAGCCGAACTGGCACGCGCGCTCGGCGCCGGGTACGCGGACTCCGTCGACGAACTGCTCGCCTGGGGGCCGGACGCGGTGATCGTCACGAGCGAGAACGCCCGGCACCGCGAGTTCGTCGAGCTCGCGGCGGCAGCGGGGGCAGACGTGCTCTGCGAGAAGCCGATCGCGACCTCGTGGCAGGACGGCCTCGCCATCCGCGATGCCGTGGACCGCGCCGGGGTGCTGCTGATGATGGCGTTCCCGGTGCGCTTCGCCTCGGCGTTCGACCGGCTGCGGGCGACGCGGGACTCGGGCGCACTCGGCACGGTGTTCTCGGTGCGGGGCGCGAACAACGGCATGCTGCCGCTGGCCCGCGACTGGTTCACCGACGTCCGGCTGAGCGGAGGCGGCGCCCTCGTCGACCACGTCGTGCACGTCGCCGACCTGATCGACGGGCTGACCGGAGCGACGCCGGTGTCCGTCACCGCCGTCGCGAACCAGGTGCTGCACGCCGACCGCGCGAACGCCGAGACCGCGGGCCTGGTGACCATCACCTACGACGACGGCACCATCGCGGCGATCGACTGCTCGTGGAGCCGACCGGACACGTCGCCGGTGTGGGGCGGGCTGACGCTCGACGTCGCGGGGACGGGCGGCACGGTGTCGGTGGACTTCTTCGGGGCGGCTGCTCGCGGGCTCGACGCCGTGGGCGGCCGGCCGATCGAGCTCCGGTACGGGCCCGACCACGACGTGCCGATGCTCCGGACGTTCCTGGCGGCCGTGGTGTCCGGGGAGCAGCCGCAGCCGGACGTCGGGGTCGGCCTGCGGACGCTGTCGATCGTGCTGGCGGCACAGGAGTCGGTGCGGACGGGCCGGACGGTCCCGGTGCAGGTCGCGGACTGAGCACCGCCCCCGCGCTACGCTCGTCCCGATGCGCGCAACCGTGCGGGACGTGGCCGCCCTCGCCGGGGTGTCCCCGAAGACCGTCTCCAACGTCGTCAACGGCGGCGTGGTCGTGCGCCCGGAGACCCGTGAACGCGTCGAGCGCGCGGTCGCCGAGCTCGACTACGTGCCGAACCTGTCCGCCCGCGGGCTGCGGAACGGCCGCTCGGGAGCGATCGCGCTGACGCTGCCGGAGATGGGCAGCGCCTACTCGGCCGAACTCGCGCAGTCGTTCGTGGAACTCGCCCGCGAACGCGGCTGGGTCGTGCAGCTCGAGCAGACCGGCAACGACCCGACTCTCGAACGCGAACTGGTGTCCCGCGCCCGCGCACACCTGGTGGACGGGCTGATCCTCAACCCGGTGTCGCTCAGCGCGAGTGTCCTGGCCTCGACCGAGGGGCTGCCGCCGACCGTCGTCATCGGCGAGGTCGAGCCCGAGCACGTCGACCAGGTGCACGTCGACAGCCGTGCGGCGGCCGAGCAGGTCACTGCACACCTCATCGCCCACGGGCACCGGCGCATCGCGATCGTCGGCGCGTCACCGGAGGGGGCTGCGACGGCGACGAGCGAGCTCCGCGAACGCGGGTACACCGCAGCGCTCACCGCAGCGGGCATCACACCCGACCCGTCGCTCCGCGTCCCGCTACCGGCGTGGACCACGAGCGCCGCGGCGACGACCTTCGCGGCCTGGCTCGACGAGCACCCCCTGCCCGACGCCGTCTTCGCCTTCACCGACTCGATCGCGTTCGGGGTGCTGCACGTGCTCGCCGCCCGCGGGGTCCGGGTGCCCGAGCAGGTCAGCGTCATCGGGTTCGACGACGTCGAGGCTGCCGCGTACGCGATCCCGTCGCTCAGCACGGTGTCGTTCGACCGTCGGGCCTTCGCGACGGCGGCACTCGACCTGCTGACCCGGCGGATCGCGGACCGCAGTGCCGCGCCGGAGACCGTCGTGGTGCCGCACCGGATCGTCGAGCGCGCGAGCGTCGCTGCCCGCTGAGCGCGTCGGCCGAGTCTCGGCCCGGCGGACAGTCGGAGCCCTCGGAACAGCGAGAACTGTCCGTCAGGCCGAGTCTCGGCTGGAACAGCCGTCAGCCGCAGCCGCCAGCACCGCCGACCGCGTCCGCGCATCGCCGAGGATCCGGAAGTGCCCGCCCACCGGCAACCGCACGTTCGTCGCGCCCTGCAGTTCGCTGCCCTCCGGGATGAGCGTGTCGAACACCCCGTACACCGACGTGATCCGCGCGTTGGCATCGAGTTCCCGCGCCAGTCCCGCCAACACCGGGTCCGCCGCCCGGAAGGCCCGCAGGTGCGGCACCGGCGCCAACCGCGCGTAGACCGACCCCGCGAAGGGCGTCGACACCGCGACCATCCGGTCGATCCGCTCGTGCTGGTCGAGCTGCGTCATCGCGTACTTGCCGATCAACCCGCCCTTGCTGTGCGCGAGCACGAGCACGTTCCGCAGGTCCTGTTCCTGCAGGTACGCCATCACCGCACGCGCCGAGTCCGGCACGGGTCGCAGGTTGTGCCGCAGGACCGGCAGCACGTGCACCGGGTGTCCCCGGTCGTGGAGCGCGTCCATCAGCGGCCGCATGAAGTGCCAGGTCTCGTAGACGCCGGGGACCACGACGACGGGCTGCCCGTCGCCGGTCCGGTAGTCGTCCGCGGTGGTCGGGCCGAGGCTCCGGACCTGCCACCGGGCCGCGTACCCCCAGTCGAGTGCGGCCCAGCAGGCACGCCGCACCAACGGGACACGGCCTGGAGGCCCGGATCGCGTCGTCCGCGCCGCCTCGGTCCCCGACGTGGCCGGCCGGGTCATCGGAGTCCCTCCAGGCGCTCGGCGCTGCGGAACGTCTCGAGGAGTCGTGCGAGCGCGTCCGGCTGCCGTTCCTGCACGTGGTGCGGCCCCGCCAGTTCCACGAAGGTGCCGTCCGGCGCAGCGGCCGCGAGCCGGGCCGACCAGTCGTGCCGCGCGATGGGGTCCTGGGTGCCGCGGACGACGAGGACGGGCTGCGTGACCTCGGTGATCGTCTGCTCGGTCGGGTAGCGGAGCATCGGCCCGAGCTCGCGCAGGTACTGGCGCATGCTCCGGAGGTAGTCGGTGACCAGGACCGTGTTCATCCGGACCCCCTCGACGAAGCCGTCGCGGCTCAGGTCGAGCGCCTGCATCGGGAGCGATCGCCGCTCGGCGTCGATCACCGGACCGACGAGCACGATCGCCGTGACGGCGTCGGGGTGACGGCGGGCGGACTCGATGACGACCTGCGTGCCCATCGACTGCCCGACGAGCACCAGGTCATCGTCGACCAGGTGTCGGACGGCCCGCACCACCACGTCGCCGAGCTCCTCGATCGACAGCCGCCGACCGGCCGCGGGCAACCAGCCGAACCCCGGCAGGTCGACGCTGATCGTGTGGTGCTCGGCGGCGACGGCGCGCTGCGACCGGGCGAAGGACCGGTGTGACATCCCGATGCCGTGGACGAACACGACGGTGGGGTCGGCCTCGTCACGGACCGGCCCGCGCGACGGCATGGTGTGCAGGCGCACGGGCAGCCCGTCGATCCGGACGGTCTCCACAGCAGCGCGCACGAGCCGAGGCTACGCGGCGGTTCGCAGCACCGGGTCAGCCTGGTCATCGGCTGCCCACAGCCGGGCCGTGTGGAGTGCTGGCATGAGCGACACCACTCCCACCAACGGCCACGAACCGGACGGCTCCGTCCCGGCGAACCGGGCGACGACGCCGACCGGCTGGGACGCCACCCCGACGTCGACCGCCACGCTCGACGGGCCCGCGCTCGCGCAACAACAGCAGCCGCAGCCGTACCGCGCCGACACCGGAGCCTGGAACCCCGGCGCCCCGAACGGCACCACCCCCTGGTACGGCGCCGGAGCCCCGGGCAACCGCCGGAGCACCGGCCCGAAGCCCCCGTGGTTCTGGCCGCTGCTCGCCGCCGTCGTCGCACTCGCAGCGTTGCTCGTCGGTGGCGGCGTCGGGTTCGCCGTCGGCCACGCGATCGGCGCCGATCGGTCACAGTCCACGACCCGGGTGCCGGGCACGGACCGGTTCCCGGGCAACGGCACCGGGAGCTGAGCGGCGGGTACGATCCGGACCATGCGGAAGACCACTGCCGGTCTGTTCACGTCGGTCGACGGCGTCGTGCAGGACCCCTACGAGTTCCAGTACGACAGCTTCGACGCCGAGCTCGGTGCCGCGGTGGGTGCCTTCACGGCCCGCACCGACACCGTGCTGCTCGGCCGGAACAGCTACCTCGAGTGGTCCGAGTGGTGGCCGGCCCACCCGGAGGACCCGTTCGGGCAGTGGATCAACCCGATCGAGAAGCACGTCGCCTCCACCACGCTCGGCGACGACCTGACCTGGCAGAACAGCACCCGGATCCCGGGCGACGTCCCCGCGTTCGTCCGCGACCTGCAGCAGCGCGACGGAGCCGACATCGCCGTGTGCGGCAGTGTCACGCTCGTCCGCAGCCTGCTGTTCGCCGGGGTCCTCGACGAACTGCAGCTCATGATCCACCCGGCGATCGCCGGCCGTGGCCGGCGGCTGTTCGAACCGACCGACCCGCCCACGCGCCTGCGTCTGGTCGACAGCACCGTGACGAGCAAGGGGAACGTGCTGAACACCTACGGGCGGTTCGACGCCTGACGGACGCACCACGGGCCTCCCGGCCCCTGCCCGTCATGCGCCCTGCCGAACCGCGCGTACCCTCGTGGGTGACCACACGCACCCGAGGAACACCGGAGCAAGCATGACCCAGGACACCCGCCCGCACGTCGTCATCGTCGGCGGTGGATTCGCCGGTGTGGCCGCCATGCGGGAGCTCGCCGACGCGCCGGTCCGGGTGACCCTGGTCGACCGCCACGTCTACAACATGTTCCAGCCCCTGATGTACCAGGTGGCGACGGGCGGCCTGAACGCCGGCGACGTGACGTACTTCCTGCGCTCGCTCCGTGCCCGGCAGTCGAACGCGGAGTTCCGCCACGGCCTGCTCACCGGCATCCGCACCGACGAGCGCATCGCCGAGATGTCCGACGGCGAACACCTGCACTACGACTACCTGATCCTCGCCAACGGCGTGAACACGAGCTACTTCGGCACCCCCGGCGCGTACGAGTACGCGTACTCGATGTACTCCCGCTCGCAGGCGCTCCGCATCCGCGACGAGCTGTTCACCCGACTCGAAGAGGCGGCGGCGAACCAGGGCCCCGACGAGATCCGCATCGTCATCGTCGGCGGCGGCGCGACCGGCGTCGAGATGGCCGGCGCGCTCGCCGAGCTCCGCGACCAGGCCCTCGTCGGCGCGTACCCGGAGATCGAGCGGGGCAACATCTCCATCACGCTCGTGCACCGCAGTGGTGAGCTGCTCAAGCCGTTCGCCCCGCGCCTGCGTCGCTACGCCGCCAAGGTGCTGCGGAAGCGCGGCGTCGTGCTCCGGCTGAACACCGGCGTCTCCGAGGTCAAGCCCGACGGCGTGATGACGGCGGACGGCGAGTTCATCCCCGCGTCGCAGGTCGTCTGGGCGACCGGTGTCGCCGCCCACAAGGAGGTCTCCGGCTGGGGCCTGCCGCAGACCCACGGCGGCCGCATCCAGGTGAACGACGACCTGAGCGTGAAGGGCGCCGAGCGCATCTTCTCCGCCGGCGACATCGCCGCGCAGGACGACGCCCTCGCCCAGCTCGCCCAGCCCGCACTGCAGGGCGGACGGCACTCGGCGCGGCAGATCGTGCGCCTGCTCGAGGGCAAGGCCACCGAGCGCTTCAAGTACTTCGACAAGGGCACCATGGCGACGATCGGCACGAACGCCGCGGTCGCCCAGC
>Ga0308170_10001351_pt1 | contig 23885 bp, 21 predicted proteins | sample PhyBR2_2_FD_202136 | JGI IMG/M metagenome (GOLD analysis project Ga0308170, IMG submission 202136) | Phyllosphere microbial communities from UC Gill Tract Community Farm, Albany, California, United States - DLSLSB.R2 | ecosystem: Host-associated > Plants > Phyllosphere > Unclassified | place...
CAAGTCGGTCCCACCCCTTCCCATCCCGAACAGGACCGTGAAACGACTTTGCGCCGATGATAGTGCTGCAACCAGTGTGAAAGTAGGTTATCGTCAGGCTAGTTATATAAGAAACCCCATCAGGTGATCCTGGTGGGGTTTTTTGCTTTGGGCATTCGAAAAGAGAAAGAAATTCTTGATGGATTGATCAGGTATCGGCCCATTGAACGCTCAAGCCGTTGCATAAACTTCCTAGCATATCTGCTAGTTCACGGTTTCGAATCTGCGAATTCTTCGCGCCATAAGGCCTGCGGCATAGCTCGAAAAGAGCCGACTCTCGCAGCGCATGCCCGGGGGCATGTCTGCATTCTCTCCCAATGTCACCGATAAGTTTCCTCAAAGCAGTCCATCATCCAACTGTGACATCGGCTCAACGCAGGTGTCATCAAGTCAGATTCATGTCATATTGATCTACATCAGATGTACATACATTTAATCGCATCGATAGCTTGCGATATTTCACGTTGTACTGATATTTCTTTTAAATTCGATTGTGGCACCCGTACTGTCAGAAGGTGCGTAAGAAAGGCATGACCGAAGATGAAGTCGTTGAAGATGTGGATTGGCGCTCTTGCAGCCCTTACTTTGTTGATCTGTCTTGCCCTATTGCAGCTGTTGTGGTCTAGCCGTATCGAAACAACGCAGCATGGCGTGCACGTCCGCTTGCTCATCCCTACCGGCACCAAAGCCGTCATTGGGGTGCCGACCTACGCAGGAACCGGTGATGCGCCAGTCCTGCCGCGCTTTCTCGATGGTCCGGTGGTCCGCCGTGAGGCCGACAAGCAATGGCGGGCCAGCTGGTTTTGCGAGGACCGCGTCTACCATCGGCACGGCCGCATGGCCACATTGGAGATCGATTGCGCCGGTCAGCGCAGCAGCTACCCGATCCAGTCCCAGGCGCCACTTGCTCCTGCCGTGTTTGCTCAGCCGGCACGGATGCTCATCCTGAGCGACATCGAGGGCAATGCCCGCTTTCTCGACGCCGCCTTGCGCGAACTAGGCGTCATGAATCAGGATGGCCGGTGGACCTATGGCGCCGGCCACCTGGTCATCGCCGGCGATGCGGTCGATCGCGGCCGCGAGGTGTTTGCCGTGCTGTGGCGTTTGTATGCGCTGAGCATCGACGCAGCGCAAGCCGGTGGCGCAGTGCATCTGGTGCTGGGAAATCACGAGCAGTACCTGTTGCAAGGTAATCCGTCACGCGCGCACCGCGAACATCTGCACGCCCTCGAACGCCTGGGCGGACAGATGGCCGCATTCGCGCCCGACACGATTCTCGGCCACTGGCTGCGGCAACAGCCGGTGCTGATCCAGGCTGGCGATATTCTGGTCACGCACGGGGGTATCAGTCCCGAGGTTGCTGCCAGTGGCCTGGGCGTCGCCCAGCTCAACGACGCCATGCGCCGTTATTGGCGTGGCGAAAAGGCCAGCACTCCCGAGCTCGAGGCAGTCATCGGCCTGGCTGGCCTGAGTCAGTACCGCGGCTATTTTGAGTCGAAAAAGGACCTGTATGCCAAAGCCGGCAACGATGACCTGGCCAGCATCCTGGGCCGTTACGACGCCCGCGCAGTCGTTGTCGGCCACACCGCCGTAGAGCGCATCGAGACCTTGTATGAAGGCCGCGTCCATGCGGTCAATGTCAACAGCGACACCGCAGCATCGGAAGCCCTGCTGTTCGAACACGGCAACGCGCGCACCGTACCGCTCGCCAGCCAGCGCGGACTCGCCAAAGAGGGCAGGCACAGCCGTCCTTTGCACCTCACCAGGGGCGACGACTGGCATACCCTGGGGCGCTTGCTGCAGAGCGGCTATCAGCTTGCTCAGTTACCGTTTCCCTATTAACTGCATCGGTCGACACGGACACGACTTCAGGTCTACCACCGGGTGCACGCAGCTCCCCATTTCCGCAACACTTCTGCACGAGGTATGGCAATGCACAAGCACCGAGTCCTATTAGTGGATGACCACCATCTGGTGCGTGCGGGAATCCGCACCCTGATCGATCAGAACGACGATTTCATCGTCAGTGGCGAAGCCGATTGTATTGCTGCTGCGCTTGCGCTGACCAGGACCGAACGGCCCGATATCGTGGTCACCGACTTGAGCATGGGGCGCGATAACGGCCTTGACCTGGTCAGTACACTGCATGCGACCGATCCCGCGCTGCCGGTGCTGGTTCTGAGCATGCATGTCACCGAAGCGCATGTGGCCAGTGCGATCCGGCTGGGCGCCAGCGGTTACGTGGCGAAGGATGGGGTGCCCGCTGAACTGGGCCAGGCGCTGCGCAGTTCGATGCGCGGCGAGTGTTATATCAGCCCGGTGCTGACCGGCCGCCTGCTGCGCCAGTCGCTGCAGGCGCCGAGCCAGGGCGCCGGCGCCCTGACGCAGCGCCAGCGCCAGATCCTGGGCTTGATCGGCGCCGGCAAGAGCACCAAGCAGATCGGCTTCGAGCTGGGCCTGAGCGAAAAGACGGTGGCCGCCCACCGGGCCCAGATCGGCGATCGGGTCGGGATCCGCGACCGCTTGGCGCTGGCCCGGTTCGCGTTGGAGCAGGGCCTGGTCGCCGCTTAGACAGCTTCTTCCAGCACGCCTTGCGCATGCAGGGTGCGCAGCAAGAGCAGCCGGCTTTCGTACTCCAGGCCGGGCAACTGGCCGGCGCAAAAGCGCGGCGCCTGTTCGATGAAGCGGATCGCCGGCGCCGCGCCGGTGGGCAAGATCAGCACCTTGCCATTGACCGCCACCTTGAGCGCGTCGGCTTGCTCGAATACTTCGAACAGCGCGCCGCTGCGCAGGCGCAGCTGGCTGGCATGGTCGAGCAGACCGGGATGCGTCAGCGCCAGCAGGCGCCCCGGGGCCGCCGGCTGGCGGCTGCGGATGAACGAACAATGTACGTCGTCGAGCGTGGCGTCAAGATCGAGATCGTCGATCACGGCGTGGATCAGGTCGCGCACCTGCTGCTGGCGTTCAGGGCTTTGATAGTCGCGGTGGCGCGCCACACGGCGCAGCGCCTCGTGCGCCAGCGAGGCGCTGCGAAACGCGCGCAGCGCGATGTCGCCCACGCTCAGGCTGCGCAGGCCGACCGTGATATGCAGCGAGTGCATATCGCGCGCTTCGGCGGCATGCACGTAACCGCGCGGCAGGAACAGCACGTCGCCGGGCTGCAGTGTGACCTCGGCCAGCTTGCGCGCCTTTGGCGCCAGGGCCGGCAGGTGCTTGAGCTGTTCCTCGTGCGGCAATTCGATCGGACTGTCATAGATATGCCAGGTCTTTTCGCCGTCGATCTGCAGCACCAGCACATCGTGGGTGTCCCAGTGCAGCTTGAAGCCCTGCGATGCCGGAGGGCTCAGGTAGACGTTGGCGCGCAGCGGCAGTTGCAGCTCGGCCTCGCAGCGCGCGATCGCTTCGCCCAGCGGCGCGTGATGGCGGCCCAGATGGCAAAACAGCAGCAGCCAGCCGCTGGCGAAGGCCTGGAGCAGTTCGGCGCGGTCGGCCACGCCGTCCCTGGCGTAGTCCTTGAATGGCATGTCCTTGCCCTGCTTGAGCACACGCAGCTCGGGTTCGTGGAAGGTATGGGTGCCGAGGCAGGCATCGACGTCGTTCAGCGACAGCAGGGCATCGAAGTAGCCGGGCAGGTTGCGTTTGATGTGGAAGGCGCGGCGTTCCCAATAGCGTGCGAAGAACGTCTCGGCGCCGAGCGGTGCGGTCAAGCTGTCGAAGTCCTGAAACGCGGCGCGCGCGCCGGCGTCGTCATGATAGGTGTCGAATCCTGGGGTAGTCATCGCTGCTCCTGTAAAAAAACGGGGTTCAGGCCTCTGCGCGGGCCTGGCCGGCCGGCAGCGCCGCAGCGTCGGGCACCGGCGCCAGTTCCAGCACATCTTCGGCATGCAGCCGGCGCGTCAGGATCAACTGGCTGTCGCGCTCCATGCCGGGCAGCTCGGCCGGCACGAAGCAGCTTGCCTGGCGCATGTGGGCGATGGCCGCCTGCACCCCGCTCGGGAACACGATGCTGCGGCCATCCACCGCCAGCGCTACCTGGCCGGGACGCTCGAACACGTGCAGCAGGCAATCGGGACGCACCCGCAGGCAGGTGTCGTGCGCGATCGGCGGCGGCGCATGCAGCGCCAGCAGGCGCCCCTGCATCGGCCGGCTGCGTTTGCGGATGAACGAGTGCAGCACGTCGTCGAACAGCGCGCCGATGTCGGTGTGCTCGACCGCATCATGCAGCCACTGCCTGGCCTGGCCGAGCGCCTCGGTGCGCGCCGCGCCGCGAAAACGCGCCACCTGACGCAGGGCCGGGGTGGCCATCGCCGCATGCCTGAATGCCGCCAGTGCCACGTCGCGCAGGGTCATGCTGCGCATGCCCAGGGTGAGGTGCAGCGACGGCGCCTGATTGGCGCTGGCGCCGTGGATGAAGCCGCGCGGCAGGTACAGCACGTCGCCCGGTTCGAGCGTGACCTCGGCCAGTTGACGGGCGCGCGCGAGCAGCGTCGGCGAAAACGGTTGTTCTTCGTGCGGCAGGGGGAGCGGGTTGTCCCACACCTGCCAGGTCTTGCTGCCGCTGACCTGCAGGATCAGGACATCGTGGGTGTCGTAGTGCAGGCTGAAGCCCTGCGACATGGCAGGCGTCAGGTAGCAGTTGGCGCGCAGCGGGAACTCCAGCTCCACCTCGCACCGGGCCAGCGCGCTGCCGAGCAGCGCATGATGGCGGTTCAGGTGCTCGACCACGATGGTCGAACCGGCCGCATACTCGCCCAGGATGGCGTTGCGGTCGGCCACGCCATTGCTCGAAAACGCCGCGAACGGCGTCACCGCACCATCGCGCGCGATGCGCAGGTCGCCGCTGCGCAGCAGATGGTTGCCGATCAGGCGGTCGACGTCGTCCATCGAGAACAGGGCGTCGAAGTAGGAAGGGCGCGCGCGCTTGATGAAGAACGGCGCCTGTTCGCGAAATTCGGCGTCGAAGCGATCCTGGCCGAGCGGCGCGATCAGGCTGGCAAAGCCGGTGAAGGCGAACGGCGCACTGTCGGCGCGCGCGTCGATGATGTCGAGCGTGGGCTGGTTCATGATGGCTGCTCCATGGAGGGGAACTGAAACACCGGCAGCACCTGGTCGAGCGACGCCGGCCGGTCGTGTGGATCGAAGGCGAGGCAGGCGTGGACCATGCGCGCCACAGCTGGATCGACGGCCTCGCCCTCGCGCGTGGCGCCCAGCGGCGCACATGCGCCGGCGCGAATCGCGGCTGCCAGTTCGGCGTACTGGCGGCCGCGGTAGGGCGGCACGCCGGCCAGCACCATATAGACGATCACGCCGAGCTGGTACACCTCGGAGGCGATGCCGGGTTCGACGTCGCCGCCACTGTGCCAGGTGCCGGGAATGCGCTCGGGCGGCATGAAATGCACTGCGCCCCCGATCCGCGGCGCGCTGCCCTGGCCCTGCACGAACGAGCAGTCGAAATCGATCAGGCGCACCTGGCCGTCGCCCTGGCGCAGGAAATTCGAGGTGTGCAGGTCGCCGTGGATCACGCCCAGGGCGTGCACCTGCGCCATGGCGGCCAGCACCGCGCGCGCGATCGCGATGCGCACGCCAGGCCCGCATGCGCGCTTGACGTAATCGGTCAGGGTGTCGCCGGCGATGTATTCCATCGTGAAGAACGGGTGCGGCCGGTCCAGGAAGCGGCCGGCACGCGGCACCGCCGCCACCGGGGCCAGGCGCTCGAGGGTGGCGAATTCATTGCGCATGCGCGCCAGCACCCGCTGCGAAGCGGCCAGGCCGAGCGGGCCGCGCAGCAGCTTGACGATGTGCTGGCCGCCCGCTTCATCGGCGACATGATAGACGCCGTCGAAACTGCGGTCCTTGGGCGCTGCCAGCAGATGCAGTCCGGCGCCGGCCAGGATGCTCGATGCCTCCGGCACCAGCAGGGCCGGATCGTGGAACTCGAGCAGCGGCGTCTTGATCATGCTCTTGCCGAAGGCAAGCACGTTGGCCGCATCGAAACCGTCGGCGGCCAGGAACGCGGCGGCCTGGCGCAGCGTGCGCGGCGTGCGGAAGCATTCCAGGAAGGCCTGGATCGGGGCGTCGAGCGCGAAGCGGGTGTTCGACGCGCCGCGCTGGATATCGGCCTGCGGCCGCCCATCCGGCGCGCAGCTGAACTGCACGCCCGGCGCCAGCCGGATCAGCAATTCGTCGAAGCTGGCGGGCAGGGCGCTCATGCCGCCACCTGCATGGCCGGATGGGCGTGCGCTTCGCTGATGCGGCCGGCCTCGATATCGAGTACCCGGTTGATCTGCAAGCCGTCGATCGGTTCGTGGGTGGTATAGATCAGGATCTTGTGCGGCGCCATGGCGTTGAGCGTCTGCACAATGGTGCGCTTGGACCCGGCGTCGATGCCGCGGAAGATCTCGTCGAAGATGATCACGTCGGCGTCGCTCACCAGCGCGCGCAGGATCAGCAGCTTGCGCTTCTGGCCCGTGGACAAGTTGGCGCCCTGGTCGTGCACCATCGAATGCAGCGGGTGGCTGACCGGCGAGATGAAGTCGTCGGCGCCCACCAGGCGCGCATACTTGTAGATATTCTTGCCGCCTTTGGCGTTGTTGAAGGTGACGTTGAACTGCAGCGTCTCGCTGAAGATCTTGTCTTCGGCCCGGATCAGGCTCACCCGCGCGAACCCGGCTTCCGGCGCGAGCGGCGTCTGGTCGTCGCCATAAAAGACGATATTGCCTTCCAGGCCCTTGCGGCTCATCCCGGACAGCACCTTGAACAGCGTCGATTTGCCCGAGCCGTTGGCGCCTTCGAGCAGCACCCGGTCGCCGGCATTGAAGGTCAGCGCCGGAATATCGATGCCGAACTGGCAGCCGGGATAGCTGAAGCGCACCCCGTGCAGCGCCACCTGGCGCACCCGCTCGTCGCTCGCTTCCGGCTTGACGCGCTGCTCGATCTGCTGGATCTCGAAGAAGCGTTCGATCACCACGCCCTGCTCCTGCAGGCTGAGCTGGGTACGCAGGATCATGCGCAGCGACGAAAAAGCCATGTCGCTCAGCGCGATCAGGGTAAAGATCTGGCCCAGCGAGATGGTCTCGGTAACGATGTGCATGCGGGTGGTCAGCATGATCACGCCCAGGGCCCCGAGCACGGCGATGAAGCGCGGCACGTAGGCCAGCATGTGCGAAGCGAGCAGGCTTTTTTGCTGGATCCGCAGCAGGTTGGTCAGCTTGCGCTGCTGGTCTTCGATGAATACCGCTTCCGAGCCGTTCTTGGCGATCACGCCATGGCCCTCGACCAGGTTGATCAGGGCGTTGACCAGCACGCCCTTCTCGGTAAAGCGCCGGCTTTCGAGCATCTTGACGATGTCGACCGCCTTGTGCAGGATCAGGCCATAGGCCAGCGATACGGCCAGGATCACGGCCGCGATCTGGGGGCTGATCCAGGTCGTCATCAACAGGCAGAACGCCACCGTCACCAGGTTGAACACATAGTCGTTGACGTAGCTGGTGATCACGCCTTTGATGCGCAGGATGTCGTTGACGCGCTGGGTCAGTTCGCCGCGGCTGTAGCTGCCCAGCGCTTCCGATGTGGCATGCACGATGGCCCCGTTGTAGGTGCCGCACAGCCAGTTGTCGAGCAGGTAGGACAGGCGGATCTCGATCAGGCTCTTGGCAATGTTCTGCACCAGCTCGAACACCCTGAAGAAAAACAGCACCCCGACGAAGGCGTACAAGGTGCCGAGCTCGCGCACCGGAATGACTTCGTCGATCAGGATCTGGTTGGCATACACCACCAGGAAGGCGGTGGTCGACACCAGCATGCCGACCAACAGCATCTGCAGCAGGTTCTTGCGCAGGCCGCCACGCGCCAGCATCTCGGCCAGCAGGCGCTTGACCGGATCGCGCACCGCGCTGCCGATCGCCGACGGCGCGCGCTCAATCCTGAACGACAGCACCACCGGGCTTTTCACGTTGAGCTGCTCGGTATTGAGACGGAACGTCTTGAAGCGCGACGGAATCACCGAATCGTCTTCGCAGGCCAATAGATCGTCGAGGAAGGCGCGCGCCTGCGCCGGACCCGCGAACTGGACCTGGGTCGCCAGCCACTCCATGTAGCGCAGCTTGTTGTAGCGACCCACCAGAGCGGCATGGTCGGCGTCGGCCAGCTGGTCGACGCCGTATTCGGCGAACTTGCGCCGCACATAGGCATCCATGAAGGCATACGACAGGTCCGCGTCGGCATGGGTCGAGATGCGCAGCAGGTGTTCGTTCAGGTACTGCAAATCCTTCAGCTCGAAGCGGCCACGCTCGGGATCCATGATCGTGACCGTGCTGCCGCGGATGGCATGGATCACGATGTAATGGTTGTACTTGCCCTTGCTGACCATCGCGATGCAGGGCAGGATCGGGCCCAGGCTGGCCTCGCTCATTCCGGTCAGCTCGGCCACCTTGTAGCTGCAGGCGATGTTCGCGTCGAGCAGGTAGCGCCGCAGCGTGTCGAAGCTGCTGCCTTCTTCATCGAGGGCGATGGCGTCGCGGATGGCATGGCGCGGCACGTCGCGTCCGCACAGGTTCAGGACCGTCTTGATTGCCGACAGGCCGCAGTCGTTCTTGCCGAGCTGGCGGTCGGCGTGGCGGTTCAGTGCTGCGAGCCGCCGCCGTTGGGTGAGTGTGGCGAACATGGAGACGCTTCCCGGAGGTCAGGTGAGGTTGAGCTTCTTGAGCAGGTAGGCGAACAGCGTGATATCGCCCAGCACCACGCGCGCTTTCAGATCGAATCCCATCTTGATGTCGGCCACGCTGCGCGGCGCAATGCGCACGGTGGCGACAAAGGCCGGGCTTTTGCTGCTGGCCATCACAGGCATGACCTTGGTGCGCGAGATGGCGACGATTTCGCCGGGGATGATGCCGTGCTTGTAGTGGTTCCAGGCATACAGCTCCATGTTCACGCGCTGGCCCACGCGGGCGTCGCGGAACTGCTCGTCGCTGAGCACCAGTTCGGCCTCGAGCGGCGCGGCCTGGTTGTGGATCGCGAACATCTCTTCATTGTCCTTGACCAGATTGGCCTGGCGGATGGCGGGCGAGATGTCGACGATGTAGCCGTCGGCCGGCGCCACCACGCTGGTGCGCGCCAGGTCGCTGGCCAGTCTGGCGCGCTTGATGCGTAGCCGCGCCACGGCGTTTTCGATCGCGTACGCGGCGCGCTCGGCATCGGCGCGCGCCAGGCGCAGGTCGGCGTTTTCCTTGCGCAGGGTGGACGTCTCGATCGCCGCCTTGCGCCGGGTCTCTTCGGGCAGGTAGGTATTGTTCTGCATCTGGGTGGTCAGATCCTGCATCTGGCGCAGTTCGGCGTGCGCATTCGACAGGATCTTCATGCGGTCGAGCGATGAGAACATCGGGTCGTCGATGCGCGGCAGGATGCGGTTCAGGAGCTTGTCGGTCAGGCCGCGGATCTTGTCGGTGGTGGCCTTGCGCTCGTCGTCGAGCTTCATCACCAGTTGGTTCTTTTCGTCGACGATGTTCTTCAGGCGTTCCTTGTCGGCGATGATGTGTTCATTGAGCGCGATCTTCTCGCCGATGGTCGTGATTTCGGTCTGGTGGAAACCCAGCTCGCGGCCGTGGCCCGCGATTTCGGCATCGGTGGCGCGCAGGTCGGCGTCGAGCGCCTCGCGGGCAAATTCGATCAGGACGTCGCCTTTCTTGACCTGCTGGTCAAGCTGGACGTGGACCTTGTCGATGCGGTGCTGGCCATCGGACAGAATCTTGACCGGCGGCGTCGCCGATGAAATTCGTCCGCTCACGTTGTCGAGGTAATCGGTGACTGGCACCAGGTGCATGATCAGGGCCAGCGCCAGCAAGAACGCGACGATGGCGCCGAACATCATGTGTTCGAGGTAGTCGAGGCGCAGATAGCGCCGCAGGATCGGTCGTGCCGAAGTCAAGCTGCTCATAATCGGTTCCATCGTGATCCGCCAAACGGCGGTCTCCCGGGCGCTGTGGCGCCGGGAGACCTCGTCAGGGTCCGCGTCTGTCGCGAACCCTGGCTGCGATCAGCCGCCGGTGTTGAAGGTGATGGTCCAGATTTCCCATGGCTCGCTGTTGTCGACGCCCATCAGGGCGCCCTTGTCGGCGACTTCGGTCACGATATCCAGATTGCGCAGGTCCAGTTCTTTGCTGTCGACGGTTTTCATGGTGGTTTCCTCTAGGTTGGATTTCCGAACAACGTGTGTTGTTGGAGTCCTCATCCTAGCGAAACCAGTGGGCGTGAAAATTGGGAAAAATCCGACGTGATCTAAGAAAAACTCTGATAGACCGGGACCTCCGGGCGGCGCATGTGCGCGCGGGTGATGTCACCCGCAGCGCCATGGTGCAAGAGGAAAAACAGTGTTTGGTGGCGCTTAGTGCGCCAGCGTGAGCAGGCGTTCGAGCAGGCCCTGGGCGCTGTCCGCGATGCGATCGAGGCTGGCTTGGCGCAGCTGCGCCGGATCGACCACGTGTGCGCTATGCGCGCCGGCCCAGCGCAGCAGGGCGGCGCAGGCGTGCGGGTGGTCGAACACGCCATGCAGGTAGGTGCCCAGAACTTGCCCGTCGGGCGTCACCGCGCCTTCGGGGCGGCCGTCGATCGTGAAGGCCGGCAGGGTCATGGCCACGCCATGCGAGACGCCCATGTGGATTTCGTAGCCGCTCACCTGCTGGCCTGGCGCGCAGCCGTCGAAGGCGCATACGCCATCGACCCGGGCCAGGCGCTTGTCGCGCGTGAGTTCGGTCTCGAGCTCGAGCAGCCCGAGACCGGCCGATACGCCCGCAGCGGCTTCGACGCCATCGGGATCGCTGACTGTCCTGCCCAGCATCTGGAATCCGCCGCAAATCCCGATCACCTTGCCGCCATAACGCAAGTGACGCGCGATCTGCTCAGGCCAGCCGTTCGCCTGCAGCCACGCCAGATCGCCGCGCGTGTTCTTGCTGCCAGGGAGGATGATCAGGTCCGCGCCCGGAATCGCTTCGCCCTGGCGCACGAAGCGCAAATCGACATCCGGATGCGCGCGCAGCGCGTCAAAATCGGTGTGGTTGCTCATGCGCGGCAGGCTGGGAACGACCACGCGAAACGCGCCCTTGTTCGTTTGCGCCGCCTGCACCGCATCCTCGGCATCCAGATACAGGCCGTGCAGATAAGGCAGCACCGCCAGCACCGGCTTGCCGGTCTCGCGCTCGAGCCATTCCAATCCCGGCTCGAGCAGCTTGATGTCGCCGCGGAAGCGGTTGATGACGAAGCCGATGATGCGGTCGCGTTCCGACTGCGACAGGCAGGACAAGGTGCCGACCAGGTGCGCGAACACGCCGCCGCGGTCGATGTCCGCCACCAGGATCACCGGGCAATCGACCGCTTCGGCAAAGCCCATGTTGGCGATGTCGCGGTCGCGCAGGTTGATCTCGGCCGGGCTGCCCGCGCCTTCGACGATCACGCTGTCGTATTGCGCCAGCAAGCGCGCGTGCGATTCGAGCACCGCGCCCATCGCGATGGGTTTGTAGCGATGGTAGTCGCGCGCATTCATGTCGGCGCGCACCTGGCCGTGGATGATGACCTGGGCGCCGATGTCGCTCGATGGTTTGAGCAGCACCGGGTTCATGTCGGTATGCGGCTCGATGCCGGCGGCGATCGCCTGCAGCGCCTGGGCGCGGCCGATCTCGCCGCCGTCGCGCGTTACCGCGCTATTCAGAGCCATGTTCTGCGGCTTGAACGGCGCCACGCGCACGCCGCGCCGCAGCAGCAAGCGGCACAGCGCCGCGACTACCGTGCTTTTGCCGGCGTCGGACGTCGTGCCCTGCACCATCAGGGTCCGGTACGGGAAGGGCGTCATTTGCTGCGCTGCCGGCGTGCCTGCTCGAGCACCTCGCACATCGCGGCCGTGCCCTCGATCATGCGCGGACCGGCGCGGTTGAGCAGGTTGCCGTCGAGCGTGAACAGGTTATTGCTGCGCACCGCCTGCAGGCTGCCGTACTGCTTCCACAGTTCGACGCCGCCATAGTTCTTCTCGGCGGTGGCAATGATCGCTTCCGGGTTCGCCTGCAGCACGCTCTCGAGCGTGACGATCGGCGCCACCACATTGAGCTTGTCGAAGATGTTCACGCCGCCGCACAGGCGCATCGCGTCGCTGATGATGTGTTTTCCGCTGAGCGTATAGAGCGGCTTGTCCCACACCTGGTAGAAGGTGCGCACTGGCGCGCGTTTTGCATATTGCGCGCGCAGGCTGGCCAGCCGCGTGCGCAGCTGGGTTGCCGTGGCCTTGGCTGCACCCTCGGTACCCATCAGCTGCCCCAAGCGCAGCACGCTCTCTGGAATGCTGTCGAGCGACTGCGGATCGCTCTGGAATACCGGCACGCCGAGCTTTCTCGCTGCATCGATCTGGCGCTCGGCGCTGTTGTGCATCCACGCCACGATCAGGTCGGGCTTCAGGGCGACCATGCGTTCGATGTCGATCTCGCGATTCGAGCCGATGCGCGGGATTCGCTTGGCCGCTTCCGGGTAGTCGCTGTAATTGACCGCGCCGACCACGTGGCTGCCGCCACCGGCCGCGAACAACAGCTCGGTCGCATGCGGGGCCATCGAGATCACGCGCAGCGCGGGCTTGTTGAGCGTGACCGTCAGGCCGGCATCGTCCTTGACCGTAATCGCAGCCTGCGCCGCACCGGTACCGGCGCTCGCCAGCAGCATTGCCAACATCGTCTTTTTCATCGCTTGCTCCATTCATGCAGTGCTTGTTCAAGCCGCAGCCAATCCGGCTCCGTTGCCGGCAATCCCACCCGGATGCCGCGCGCGGCCACGCGGAACAGCCGGCACCAGATGCCGCGCCGCGCCATGTGCTCGTGAAATTCCTCGGCCATCGGCTCGGGCCACCAGCGAAACAACGGCGTACCGGCGCTGGCGATGCCATACGTGAGCAGCAGCCGCGAAAGGCGGTAGCCGCGCGCCGCCAGGCATGCTTGCGTGTCGTGCTGCCAGCGCGTGTCGCGCAGCGCCTGCAGCGCGACTTCCTGCGCCGGGCCGCTGATGGTCCATGGTCCGAGCAGGTCGGCCAGGTCGGACAGCAGCGCTTCTTCGGCCGCCACGAAGCCCAGGCGCAGGCCCGCCAGACCGAAGAATTTGCCGACCGAGCGCAGCACGATGAGCCCCGGCTGGCCGGCATGCGCAGCCACGCTCAGGCCGGGCGTGGTGTCGCCGAATGCCTCGTCGACCACCAGCCAGCCGCCGCGTGCATGCAGGCGCGCCGCCCAGTCGAGCAGGCATTCCGGCGTAATCGTTTCGCCGGTCGGGTTGTTGGGGTTGACCACCACCACCACGTCGCACGCATCGACCGCTTGTTCCAGCGCCGCATACGGCACCAGCAGTCGCTCGTGGCCATGCAGGTTCCAGTGATGCGCGTGCTCGGCATACGACGGCGCCGACACCGCAACGCGCGACGGTGCGCGCAGGCGCGGCAAGGCCTGGATCGCGGCCTGGGTGCCGGCCACCGGCAGCAGCGCGCCGGCGCGATAGTAGGCGCATGCTGCGGCGAGCAGTTCGGGGTCCGGTTCGGGCAGGCGATGCCAGGCTGCAGCCGATGGCGCCGGCGCCGGGTAGCCGTGCGGATTGATGCCGGTCGAGAGGTCGATCCAGTCGTCGCGGCCATAACGGCGCGCGGCCTCGCGCAGGTTGCCGCCGTGTTCAAGCATGGGACGCTCCAAAGGACAGCAGCGAGGCCAGGCACACCACGCCGGCCCACAGCAGGGTAGTGCGCAGCACCAGGCGCCAGGCACGCGGGATGTCGTGCGCGCTCGCAGCGGGCCCGAGGCCGAGCGGTGGACGCTGTTCGACTTCGCCATCGTAGATCGCCGCGCCGCCGAGCGAGACGCCGAGCGCGCCGGCGCCGCTGGCCATCACCGGTCCCGCGTTCGGGCTGCTCCAGGCCGGGGCCTGGGTACGCCAGCATTGCCATGCACGTGTACGGCCGGCGCCGGCCAGCAGCACGTACGACAGGGCGGTCAGGCGCGCCGGCAGGTAATTGAGGGCGTCGTCGATGCGCGCCGCCGCGCGCCCGAACAGGTTGAAACGCTCGCTGCGATAGCCCCACATCGCGTCCAGCGTGTTCGCCAGCCGGAACAGCACCGCGCCTGCGCCGCCCAGCAGCACGAACCAGAACAGCGTGCCGAAGACGGCGTCGTTGCCGTTTTCCAGCAGCGACTCGGCGCTGGCCTTGGCCAAGTCAGTTTCTTGCGCATTGGCGGTGTCGCGGCTGACGATGCGCGCGGTGAGCAGGCGCGCCTCGGCCAGGTCGCCGCCGCGCAGCGCTTCGAAGATCGGCATTGTGTGGTCGCGCAGGCTGCGCAGGCCAATGCAGAAGTACAGCAGCAGCGCATGCAGCCACAGGCCGGCCAGCTCCACCAGTCCCGCGAACAACAGCGTCAATGGCAGCACTGCCAGCGACCAGGCCAGTAGTCCGCGCACCAGACGCGCATTGCCATGATTGAGGCGCCGCTCGATGAACATGGCCAGGTTGCCAAACCCCACCAATGGATGCCAGCGCCGCGTCTCGCCCAGCAGCAGGTCGAGCGCGATGCCGGCCACCAGCAGCAATGCCAGCGTCGACAGCGGCAAACCGGTCAGCACAATGACCCTTTTAACACCAGCGGCAGGCCGGCCGCCACGAACACGGCGCGCGCGGCGCGCGCGGCCACCGCCTGGTTCAGGCGCCCGGCTTCGTCGGCGAAGCTGCGCGAAATCGCGCCCCACGGCACGATGCCCATGCCGACTTCGTTCGAAACGAATACCACCTCGCCCGCCAGGCCGGCATCGAGCGCATCGAGCAGCGCTGCGCGCTCTTCATGGAAACGCGCGGGCAGCTCGATATCGCCGACGTCGGGATAGGTGCGGCCATCGCAGAACATCAGGTTACTGAGCCACAGCGTCAGGCAATCGACCAGCACCAGCCGCTCCGGCGCGCAGTGCGTACGCAGCACCTGGGCCAGCGCCAGTTCTTCTTCCACGGTTTGCCAATGCGCGGGACGGCGTTCGCGATGATGCGCGATGCGGGTCGACATTTCGCCGTCGCCGGCGCGCGAGGTTGCGACATACACAACCTCCTTGCCTGATGCCTGCGCCAGGCGCTCGGCGAATGCGCTCTTGCCGGAACGGGCGCCGCCCAGTACCAGGGTCGAACTCACCGGCCGCCTCCGAACAGGCTTGCTGCCGCACGTGGATTGGAGGGGAAGTAGCCGTGGAAGTAAGATGCCGTCAACGAGCCGACGCAGTACACCGCTTCGCCCTGCGTCCCGGTCCGCTGCTTGACGGTGTGCGACTGCGGCGTGACGCTCGTGTCGAGCAGCGAATAGTGAAAAGTATGGCCGCGAATGTCGCCCTGCGGCGTCGGCATCGCATGCGCCCCCAGTCCGCTCAGGCGCGCCTGCATCGCCACTTCGCCCGGCAGCAGGCCGGCCATCTCCCAGCGCTTGCCTTCCTTGTCGGTCAGGCCGTCGGCCAGCGCCATCATGCCGCCGCATTCGGCCACGATCGGCACGCCGCGTGCGTGCGCCGCGCGGATCGAATCGCGCCAGCGCTGCGCACTTTGCAGCGCGGCGCCGTGCAGCTCGGGATAGCCGCCGGGCAGATAGACTGCGTCGGCGTCGCTTGGCACCGCTTCATCGAGCAAGGGCGCAAAGTAACTCAGGCGCGCGCCCATCCCTTGCAGCAGTTCGATATTGGCCGTGTACACGAACGCGAACGAGGCATCGCGCGCGATGGCGATCGTGCGCCCCGCCAGCAGCTGTTCCACCGGCGCGGCCGGCGCGGCGGATGGCGCCAGCAGCGGCAGCGCATCCCACGCGGCTTCGTCGAATTCGACGCTGTCGGCCAGCGCATCGAGGATGTGTTCGAGCGCGTCGACTTCGTTGGGCAGCACCAGGCCCAGATGGCGTTCGGGCAGGGCGCGTTCCTGGCGCGCCAGGGTGCCGATCAGGGCAATGTCGCGCAGCGACTCCTTGACCATTGCCGCATGCGCCTTGCTGGCGACGCGATTGGCGATTACGCCCGCCATCTCGACCGGGCCATAGTCGCGCAAGCCCTGCGCCACCGCGCCGGCGGTCTGCGCCATCGCCGACGCGTCGAGTACCGCCAGCACGGGAATGCCGAATTCGCGCGCCAGGTCGGCGGCCGACGGCGTGCCGTCGTACAGGCCCATGACGCCTTCGACCAGGATCGCATCGGCCTCGCGCGCGGCGTCGTGCAGGCGTTGGCGGCACGCGTCCGGGCCGACCATCCACAGGTCGAGGTTGTGCACCGGCGCACCGGACGCGCGCTCCAGCATCACCGGATCGATGAAGTCGGGGCCGCACTTGAACACGCGCACGCGCTTGCCCATCTTGCGCAGGCGCCGCGCCAGCGCGGCCGTCACCGTGGTCTTGCCCTGGCCGGACGACATCGCCGCCACCAGCACCACGCGCGCACCCGGATGGGCCGTCATCACCACTCCGTTCCCGCTTGCGCGCCGATGCCGGCCTTGAACGCATGCTTGACCACGTTCATCTCGGTCACGGTATCGGCCACTTCGATCAGTTCCGGCGGCGCACCGCGCCCGGTAATGACGACGTGCTGCATCACCGGGCGGTCGAGCAGGTCGGCGATCACGGTGTCGAGATCGAGGTACTTGTACTTCAAGGCGATGTTCAGTTCATCGAGCACCACCATGCCATAGGCCGGATCAAGCAGGAACTGTTTGGCCATGGCCCAGGCTTCATTGGCTTTTTCGATGTCGCGTTCGCGGTTCTGGGTTTCCCAGGTATAGCCTTCGCCCATCGCATGAAAGCTCACCTCGTCCGGGAAGCGGCGCAGGAAGGTCTCTTCGCCGGTCGACAGCGCGCCCTTGATGAACTGGACCACGCCGACCTTCATGCCGTGACCCAACGCGCGCGCCACCATGCCGAACCCGCTCGAGCTCTTGCCCTTGCCGTTGCCGGTGTTGACGATGATGATGCCGATCGCCTTGTCGGCCGAGGCGATTTTTGCATCGATCACCGCTTTCTTGCGTTCCATGCGCACGCGATGGCGCTCGTTGAGGGCAGCGGTTTGTTCGGGCGTCATATCGGTCATGCGGAACTCTCCTTCGGGATGAATATGCGGCGGCCACCGTGCTCGATCATGTCGATCGGGTGGCCGAGGTAGTCGCCCAGCAGCGCCGGCTGCATCGTGTCTGCGACGGCGCCGGCCTGCCAGCGGCCGTCGCCCATCAGCAGCAGGCAATGCGACGAAATGCGGGAAGCGAGATTGAGGTCGTGGCCGATCATGACCACCGTCTTGCCCTGCTCGCGGCACAGGCGCGCCAGCAAACCCATGGTGCTGACCTGGTGCGCCAGGTCGAGCGCGTTGGCCGGTTCGTCGAGCAGCAGCAGCGGGGTTTGCTGCGCCAGCAGGGCGGCAATCGCCACGCGCTGGCGCTCGCCACCGGACAGGGTGCGCACATCGCGCGCGGCCAGGTCGTCGACTTCCATCGCCGCCAATGACGTCATGGCGATCTGCTGGTCGTCGCTGCCTTCCCAGTAACGTCCGGCGTGATAAGGGTGGCGCGCCGACAGCACGCTTTCGATGACGGTGTAGGCAAACGCGTCGTGGCGCGACTGGGCCAGGAAGGCGCGCTGGCGCGCCAGTTCCTCAAGAGGCCAGTCGTTCAATGCGCGCCCGCCAATCTGCACCACACCGGCGGCGGCGCTTTGCAAGCCGGCCAGGGAGCGCAGCAGGGTGCTCTTGCCGGCGCCGTTGCGGCCGATGATGCTCCAGCATTCGCCGGCGCGCGCGGCCCAGTCCAGGCCTTGCACCAGGGTACGCTGGCCGGCGCTGAGCGTCAGGTCGTGTGCGGAAATCATGGTCATTTACGCAGCCGGTGCAGCTGGTACAAGAACACCGGGGCGCCGATCATCGCCGTGATGGCGCCGACCGGCAGCTGCTGCGGCGCGACGATCGTGCGCGCCAGCGTATCGCACAGCACCAGGAAGGCGCCGCCCGACAGGATGGTGGCCGGGATCAAGACCCGGTGGTCGGGACCGAAGGCGAAGCGGCAGGCGTGCGGCACGATCAGGCCGACGAAACCGATCGCGCCGGCGCTGGTGACGGCGCTGGCGGTGAGCAAGGCCGAGACGAAGAACAGGCCCTTGCGCAGCGCGCCCACGCGCACGCCGAGCGTGACCGCGGCTTCCGCATGCAGCGCGACCACGTTCATGGCGCGCGCATGCTTCATGGCGAACAGCAGGGCGCCGGCCAGGACGAGCCACGGCGCCAGCCGCAGCGGGGCGCCGGACAAATCGCCGATCAGCCAGAACACCATGCTGCGCAGGCGGCCCTCGGGCGCGATCGACAGCATCAGCGTTACCAGCGAGCCGCACAGGGCCGAGACGATCACGCCGGTCAGCAGCAGCATTGCAGCGCCGCCTTCGGCCGCCTGGCCGCTGCGCATGTCGCGCCGCGCCAGTACATACAAGAGCAGTGCAACGCCGACTGCGCCGGCCAGCGCCGCCGCATCGATCGTCAAGGCCGACGCCATCAACAGCATGGCCAGCAGCGCGCCGACCGACGCGCCGGTGGAGACGCCCAGTATGTAAGGGTCGGCCAGGGGATTGCGCAGCAAGGCTTGCATCATGAGGCCGGCCAGGGCCAGCGCGCCGCCGGTGGCAAAGGCCACCAATGCGCGGCTGGCGCGCAGGTCGATCAGCGATGCGGAAAGGGAATCGGGACGGCCCGTCGCCAGCTGGCGCAAGGCTTCGGGCACATCGGCCAGCGGCACCCGGATCGAGCCGGTCATGCCGGCGAACAGCAGGGTCGCGGCGGCAAACGCCAGCATCGCGCCGACAATCAATGTGGCGCGCCGGCGATGTGATTGCACAGGCAAGGCGGATGCGTGCATGCTGGCCCTTGTGTTATTCGATGCCCGCGGCGCGATGTTCTACGCCGCGGGTGTTACTCACCCCGTCTTAGCGGAAGCCGTAGCGCAGGGCCGTGAACCAGGTGCGACCGCTGGTGCCGTAGTAGCGCGCGACTTCGTAGTTCTTGTCGGTGACGTTATTGACGCGCACCAGCAGCGACAGGTCAGGGGTGAACTGCCAGGTGGCGTGCAGGTTCAGCAAGCCATAGCCGCCCAGGCGCGCGCTGTTGGCCGCATTGTCGAAACGCTCGCCGGAGAGCACCAGCTCGGCGCCGGTCTTGAGCGTGCCCACGGTGTAGTCGGCGCCGAAGCTGGCGTGCTTCTTGGCGCGGCGCGCCAGTTGCTTGCCGGTGGTTTCGTCGCGCGGGTCTTGCCAATCCAGGCTGGCGCGCAGGTCGACGTCCATGAAGCGGGTGCTGCCGGTCAGCGAGAAGCCTTCCAGCAGCGCCTTGTTGACGTTGTAGGCGCAATATTCGAAGCTGACATCCGGGCATGGCGTGGCCGAGATGATCATGTCGGTCAGGCGGTTGTGGAAGTAGGTCGCGTCGACCTGGTAGCCATTGCCGTCATAGCGCAGGCCGATTTCGCGGTTGCGGCCTTCTTCAGGCTTGATGGTCGACAGGCCGAAGCCCGGGTAATACAGCTCGTTGAAGGTCGGCGCGCGGAAGCTGGTGCCGATGCTGGCGTTGGCGCGCAGGCCATTGCCGAAATCATAGGCGTAGCCGGCGGCGCCGGTGTTCTTGATGCCGTAGACCGAGCGGTCATGGCGCGCGCTGACGTCCACCAGGTGGTTGCCGCGGCGGGCCGAATAGGCGGCGGCGTACGAATTGGTGATGCGCGCGCGGTCGATCGATTGATCCGCCGTGTCAACGTCTTCCTTGCGGTGCGCGTACAGCAACTGCAGCGTATCGCGGCCGATAGCGATGTCGTTCTGCCACGAGAATTCGTCCTGGCGCGTGTCGATCTGGCTGATGTCCCAGTCGGCGGTGCCGCCAAGGCTGAACTGCTTGTCTTGCGAGCGCGCCAACTGCACCGTGCTGCGCCAGTTCGGCATGATCTGGTTGGTCATGAACAGCGAATAGGTGTTCAGTTCCGAGTCGCTGTAGGCGTCGAAGTTCTCGCCGTTGTCGTACTGGTTGTACAGGCGGCTGACCAGGAACTGGCCGCCGATTTCGTGGCCCGGTGCGATTGCCATCGACACGCGGCCGTTGGCGTTGCGGCGACGGTAGCCGTCCTTGTCCGGATTGAAGCCGTAGGCGCCTGGGCGCGCAGCCGAGAAGCCGTCCGATTCTTCGTAGCCGGCGCCGATGGCGTAGTTCACGGCGTGTTCGCCGCCCGTGCCGCCGGCGATGCTGGCGTCGCCCTGCAGGGTGCCGTTGCTGCCGGCGCCGACCGATGCGGTGGCGCGCGGGGCGCCCTCGCCCTTGCGGGTGAAGATCTGGACCACGCCGCCGATGGCGTCGGCGCCGTACAGGGTGCTCAATGGTCCGTAGACCACTTCGATGCGGTCGATCGCGGCCAGCGGCACCGCGTTCCAGGCGGCGGTGCCCAGGGTCGAGGAACCGATACGCACGCCGTCGATCAGCACCACCACCTGGTTGGCATTGGCGCCGCGCAGGAAAACGCTGGTGGCGTTGCCGGCCGGGCCGTTGCGGCTGATCTCGATGCTGCGCTGGCGCTGCAGGACGTCGGCCACCGAGCCGGCGCCCGAGCGCGCGATTTCTTCGGCGCTGATGACGACTGTGTCGGCGACGACGTCAAGCGCGCGTTGCGGGGTGCGGGTGGCGGTGACGATCACGGTGTCGCTCGGCACGGCGGCCTGGGCGAAAGCGGTGGAGGATGCGGACGCAATGACGGCGAGGGCGAGCGACACTGCGGCCGCTTGCCGGGTAACTGGAAGATTCATGTTCGGTTTCATATCAAGGGCAACCAGCCGACGTCCCCCGTAGGCCAGATTGAACGGACACGCGTCGTGCGCAGGTCCTCCTTTTGGCCGGTATCCGGGCTGACAAGTATGGCCGTCCGACCTTCCCATGCTCAGCGCACAGTGGTATGAGGGGGCGGTTCGCCGCGCTGTTCTTTCAAAGACCGCGGCACTTGCTTACCGTTGCGGGGGCAGCACACGTTGGCCTGAAGAGCAGGCTTCGTGTTTCCCGTTTAACTGCGACTGCGAACGCAGGCGCGAGCACCAAAACGCGGTCATTATACTTGGCTTGTCAATCTTTCAGCAGCAGGACTTCGCCATACGCGATGCGGTGTGGCGTCTGCGCCGCACGCAAGGCGACCTGCTCGAGCGTGCCGCCGGTGTGCAGGGACGACAGTAAACGGATGGTCCCCGCATGGCAGACGATGAGCGCACGTGGCGCGGCGCGGCGCTCCAGGTCGGCCCTGAAGGCGGCTACGCGGGCGGCGACATCCATCACGCTTTCGCCGCCACCGGGGCGGTAATAGAGCAGGTCGGCGCTCCAGGCGTCGACTTCTGCGCGCGGGATCGTGTCCCAGTGGCGCATTTCCCAGGCGCCGAAATCCATCTCGGCCAGGCGCGCGTCGAACAGTGGTTGGGCAGACAGCCCGCGCGCGAGGATGGCGCAGCGTACGAGCGGGCTGGCGTAGACCGGCATATCGCCCGGCAGGCCGGCGCACGCCAGACCAGCCAACACGCGTTCAGTATCTTCTGCGTTCGGTGCCAGGTCGGTGCTGCCGTAGCATTGGCCGGGCGTCACCTGCGGCTGCGGATGGCGCACCAGGTGCAATTCCATCAGGCCAGCGCGCCGTGGCCGAGGGTGGCCAGGATCGCGATATAGATCGCCGCTTCTGCCAACTGCTGGACGGCGCCGAGGCAGTCGCCGGTATAGCCGCCGAGTCGGCGCGCGAACTTGCGCGCCAGCCAGGCGGCGGCCAGCGCAGTCGCCAGCACCGCGGCGGCGATGGCGATCAAGGTTAGTGCGCCATATACAAGGAGCGCGATCGCGGGCAGCAGCATGGTCAAGAAGGCAATGCCGAATTCGGCATTCGTCATGCGCACCGCCAGCGGCTTGGCCTTGCCTTCGGCGCGGGCGTAGTCCATCTTCCAGATCAGGCTTGTCGCGGCCAGGCGCGACAGCGGATGCGCCAGAAGCAGGGCGGCGATGGCGCTGGCGGGCGGCATGCTGGCCAGCGCGGCCAGCTTGGCAGCGAGCATGCAGACGATGCCGATCGCACCGTAGGCGCCGACGCGCGAATCCTTCATGATCTCGAGCGCACGTTCGCGCGTCATGCCGCCACCCAGGCCGTCGCAGGCGTCGGCGAAACCGTCTTCGTGGAAGGCGCCGGTGATGTAGATGGTGGCGGCGGTGGACAGCACGGCCGCCACCGGCGCCGGGAGCCACAGCGCGGCGATGCCATAGACAGCGGCCGCGATGGCGCCGACCACCACGCCGACCAGTGCGAAGTAGCGCGACGCGTGGTTCAGCCACGCCGGTTCAAAGCCGACCCAGCGCGGGATCGGCAGCCGCGTGAAGAACTGGACGGCGATGCAGAACAGGCGCAGTTGGTGGATCATGGGGCGCGTTCGCTGACCTGGGCCGACGCGAAGGTCGCCATCTGATTCAGGAAATTGGCGGCTGCGTGCAATAGTGGAAGGGCCAGCGCGCTGCCGGTGCCTTCGCCCAGGCGCAGGCCGAGGTCGAGCAGTGGCTTGGCGCCGAGTTGTTCCAGCAGCAGGGCATGACCGTGCTCGCCTGAACTGTGCGAGAACACGCAGTAATCGAGGATCGCCGGTTGCAGGCGCGCAGCCACCAGCAACGCGGCCGTGACGATGAAGCCGTCGATCAGCAGCACCTTGCGCTGCGCGGCCGCCTGGAGCATGGCGCCGCACATCATCGCGATTTCGAAGCCGCCAAAAGTGGCCAGTACCTCCAGAGGCTCGGCCGCATCGGCGTGACGCGCGACGGCGGCAGCAATCACCTGTTCCTTATGGACGATGCCTTCAGCACTCAATCCGGTGCCGGCGCCGACACAGCGCGCCAATGGCTGGCCGGTGAGTTTGTGCATCAGGGCTGCGGCGGCAGTTGTGTTCCCGATACCCATTTCGCCGAAGCCGACCACGTTGCCGGATAGGTCGCGCATCAGATGCATGCCGTGTTCCAGTGCGGCTGCGCATTCCTGCGACGACATCGCCGGTTCGTGTGCGAAGTTGCGGGTGCCCGGGGCGACCTTACGGTCCAATAAGCCAGGGCGGACGCCGAAATCGTGGTTCACGCCTGCATCGACGATGTGCAGGGCGCAGCCGTTCTGACGCGCGAACACATTGATGGCGGCGCCGTCGGCCAGGAAGTTCTCGACCATCTGCCAGGTCACGTCTTGTGGATAGGCGGAGACGCCTTCGGCCACCATGCCATGGTCGCCGGCGAAGATGAATATGGCCGGGCGATCGATACCGATTTTGGTCGAGCACTGAATCAGGCCCAGTTGCGCAGCGAGCGATTCCAGTCGGCCCAAGCTGCCAACCGGCTTCGTCTTGTTATTGATGGCGTCCGTCAGGGATTGCGACAGAGCGGTATCAGCGGTCGGAGCGATCGATGGAATCTGCATGGGGGTGTAATAGAAGGTCGAATTAAGCGCCGGCTAAGATAGCACAGTCAAAACCTGTTGCAGCCTTGTAGGAGGATGGCTATAATCTCGCCTCCAACGCAGAGCTAGTCGCTAAGACGGTGATGTGAAGGAAGAAAAGATGGGGTTGACGAGTTGTAGAAAACGCTTCATACTCTCTCTTCTCTGCTGCTGACGAACACAACGCTTCGCAACAAAGCAGCAAGTGCAGTACCGAATAAGTTCTTTAAAAATTAACAGTCGATAAGTGTGGGCGTTTGATGAAGGTGCCAAGAACTTCGGTTCTTGATTACTTAAATTATCAAATGTTCACAAAAAAGAAATACGTTGTCTC
>Ga0308170_10001353_pt1 | contig 23876 bp, 28 predicted proteins | sample PhyBR2_2_FD_202136 | JGI IMG/M metagenome (GOLD analysis project Ga0308170, IMG submission 202136) | Phyllosphere microbial communities from UC Gill Tract Community Farm, Albany, California, United States - DLSLSB.R2 | ecosystem: Host-associated > Plants > Phyllosphere > Unclassified | place...
GGCGCACCGCGAGGGCGCGCCTGTTCACCTCGTCGCGTTCAGCAACGCCGGCGGGACGGGCGGCGGCCGCGTCCTGCGCGGCGCGAGGCGGCAGCGCGCCGACGTCTTCGTGTCGGCGGCAGCTGACGGCGTCGTCGCCGTGTGGTCGCTCGCCGTGCCGCCTGCGCCGGGCGCGAGGGAGAGGCCGGCGCCGGCGGTCAAGCTGTGGCAAGGGCGGTGGGACGTCGCCGTCGACGCGCCGCCGCCTTCTGCAGCTGCAGCGTCGGCACCTGCGACGGCTGCGGCCATCGTGGCGGCGACGCGACCGAGGGTCAAGCCGACGGCGCTCGCGTTCGACGCCGGGTGGCTCGGGCGGCATCACGGTCGGCCGGCGAGCATCGCCGTCGGGCGCAGCGACGGCAAGACGGTCATCTGGCCCGCCGTCTCGCTCGAGGAGCCGAGCTTGGCGAGCGGTGCGAGCCTCGCCGCCGACGTGTACGTCCTCGACGCTCGAGACGCCGGCGCTGTCGACAAGCTCGAGCTGGACCCGCCCACCGAGGGCTCGTCTCCGCTCTCGCTCCTCGTCCACCAGGTCGGCGCGCCGACCTTCTCTCGCCACGTCTTCGCCTCGCCCGCCGAACCGCCCAAGCGCACCGTCTTCGGCCACCCGGCGGCGGTCCAACTCGCGACCCTCACGGCGCTCGCCGTCGACTTTGACGACCCGCCGGCGCTCAACGGCCCGTCCATCCCGACGACGCCCGCCGAGAGCAAGCTCACCTTCGCTCGGCTCGCCGACGCCAGGGCGCCCGTCCTCGCCTCGAACGGCGCGGCCTCGTTCTTCCCGCCCGCGCTCTCGCGCTCGACGTCCGAGTTCTCGGTCTCGATCTCGCGCCCCGAGTCGCCGTCGCACGAGCTCGACGTCGTACCGCGCTTCGGACGGCGCAAGTACGTCGCCGCGGGCGACGCCGAGGGGAGGGTGTACCTGTGGGACTGGGAGGCTCGGCAGAGCGAGGACGAGCAGGAGCGAGGCGACGTCGTCGCGCCGGGCAAGCAGGTGCAGGGGATTGAGATCGAGGACGGCGGCGGGCAGGCGAGCAAGGTGACTGCGCTCGAGCTCACCGACGTCGGCGTCTTCGTTGGAGGGTGCGTCCTCTTCCTCTACCTCATCCTGCTTCTCCCTCCCTCAGTCCCTCGGACCAGGAAGCTCACCCTTGCTCTTCTGCATCGCAGACTCGACGGCACGCTCCGCTTCTACTCGTCGCTCGGCCCGTCAACCGCCCTGTCGCCGCCCATCCGCTCGTTCCGCGACCGCTCGGCACCTCGGCACCCGTCTCGCCTCCTCGCGCAGGGTCTCGTCGCCGAGGACGAGGAGGAGCGCTGGCTCGTGAGCCACGTGCGCGCCAACCGCGACGCCGTCGTCGCCGCGATCGGCGGCAGGGTCCTGGCGTGGAGGGTCAGCAGCGAGGTCAAGAAGAAGGCGGGCAAGCTGACGGGCGGCAAGCTCACGGCTCGTCAAGAGCGCTTCAAGGGTGCGTCCCTCTCCCTCACATCTTGCCGCCGAGCGCGTCCTAGAGCGCTTTCTTCGGGCTCGTGAGCTGACAGTCCGTCCCTGCGCGCAGCCAACATGGAGCTCCAGCACCAGGTCCGCGAGTCGATCTCGGCGCTCTCGGTCGAGCAGCAGGCACGCGTCGATCGCCACGAGGAGCAGCAGCGCATGTCGTCCGAGTTCGGCCTTCCGCCTGCGCTCGACACGATGACCGAGGACGAGGCGGTCGCGTTCGCGCTCATGCTGTCGGCCGAGGAGCAGGAGCGCCAGATTCTCGAGCGCAGCCGCGAGGAGACGGTCAGGGCCGAGGCCCGAGGCGACGGCGTCGAGTGGGAGCAGGTCCCGGACGAGTGGCTCGAGGGCGACGACCTCTTCCTCGACGAGGACTACGACCGCTCGCGCGCATCGACCTCTTCCGCCGCCTACGCCTCGACCGCCGACGCTCAAGACGACTACGAGGACGACGAGCGTATGTCGCAGTCGACGAGCCGCGGCCCGTCTCGCACCCAGTCCCTCTCGACCTCGCTCTCGGTTCCCTCCTCGCCCTTCCTCCGCGGCCACTCCCTCAGCTCGACATCGACCTCACCCTCGTCGCGCAACCTCTCGTACACCTGGACGCCCGTCTCGCCGTCCCTTCGAGCCCTCGGCAGCCCGCCGAGCGCGTTTAACCCCAACGCCAAGCTCCACATCAGCCCGCGCCTCGGCCCGACCTACGGCTCGCAAGGCGCGAGCTTCTCGAACAGCGAGGCTGTGCCCGACATGGCGCCCGAGATGTGGCCTGCGGCGTCGTCGTCGTCGTCGCCGAGGCGCGAGGCGTCGCAGTCGATCCAGAGCCCGCCGACAGGGTCACGTCGGCCGTCGATATCGCCTTCTCCGCTCGCCGACGCCTCGTCGCCCGCCCCTACATCGGCTCCGACCTCTTCTACCCCTGTCCTGCGCGGCTGGTCCGCCGTCGCTCGCCCCGCCGAACCTTCTCTCTCCCCTCGGCCCGCCTCCTTCACTCCCTCCTCCCCATCGCCGTCCAGGTCACCTCTCCCGGCCTCGAGCTCGCCCTCACGATTCGACGGCACACAGTCGCTCCTGTCGGCGCAGCTGCGGGCGACGAGCGCGAGCGAGGCGTCAGTGCGCGAGGACGAGGCGCGCCGGCGGCAGCGACAGGAGGAGGAGGATCTACGGTACGCTATCGATCTCAGTCTTGCAGAGGAGGCGAGCAGGATGGCGATCTAGAATGTGTATAGCGCTGTAGAGCGAGGGAGGAGGGCGATTTGCAGTCGGCGAGTGCATCTCGAGCTGCTCATTCAGCGTCTCTGGTACGAAGCCGGTGTTCCGTTGGAGAGTTGCTTGAGCTCGGTTGAACGAGCCTTGGACCACTTGGAAGCGGGAGAAGCGAAGCGAGAGCGCGTTCAGGCCTCGTCCAGCTCGGCCTTCTCAAACGCAGAGAGATGGCTCTCATCAGAGCTGCTGCTCTTCTTTCGCGCTCGATCGCAGCTCGACGTCGAGCGCACTGCCTTGAGCTTGCGTACCCAACAGGCCGAAGTCGAGCCCAGAGCGCGAGAGCAGCCGGCCCGCGCAAGCGAATTCAGGTCGCGCGCCGCCCGAGCCGTCTCGAGGGGAGGCGGAACGGAACCTATGTTGACCGTGGTCACCAAGCCGACCATGCCGGCTGACGGCCCAGTCCAGACCTAAACCTGCGAGCTCGCTCGGCCTCGACGGCTGCGCTTGCATACCGCCCGCTCACTTGCACGCGCAGCGTCTGCGAGAGTGGCCGTGGAGCCCCGCCAGCTTGGGGGCGGCTTGCCCGAGCGAGACGAGCGACAGTGGGAGCTCCTCGACGCCTTGCGCCCGGGCACGAAGCGCTGCTTCTTCAAGCTCCGGGCGATGAAGCCCGTTCCTATCTTCCGCTTGAAAGCTGCTGCAAGCTGACTCGGTCGACTTCCGAGAGCCGAGTTCATGCAGGAACAGTGGAAGGGGCGCGCGTTCAGGCCGCCTCCGGCTCAGCCTTCTCGAGGCAAAGGAGGTCGCTTTTGTCCCAGCTGCTGGCACCCTTTCGCGCTCGTCATCACGTCGACGTCGAGGGCACTCTACTGAGTTCCTCACGCGGGCGAAAGAACGCGACGGACGCAGAAAAAAAGAGCTTCACCTCCTCATCCTCCTCCGGCACTTTTCCTCGCTCAAAGTGCTCGACAGCTCTCTCGGTCCTAGGAGGAGCCTCGCCCTTTTCCGCTCAGTAGCTATTCTGAGACCGAGCCAAGAGAGAGCAGGAGACTGCAGCCGAGAGCGCGCTCGGGCCTCCTCGGGCTCGGCCTTCTCAAGGAGCTCGAGGTGGCTCTCGTCACGGCAGCTGCTACTCTTTCGCGCCCGTTCCTTCGTCGACGTCGAGCGCATGCTATCGAGCTCCCCTCAAGCGAAAAGGGAGAACAGGGAAGCACAGACAGAAAGAGGCTCACCTCGCCTTCTCCTCCTCCTCCTCCTCCTCCTCGTGCAAGCGCTTCCTGCTGCACCGCGTCTCTCCTCTTGCGCCGGCCTTGCTCACAGCCGTCTCTGACCCGCTGGATACCTGCTCTCGGCTTGACCTCACGAAATCCGAGCACAGAGCGAGCGCACGAGACCAGCAGAGCGCACGAGGCGGCACCCGACTGCGCACGGGCCTCGGATGCACACGATCCACACCGTTGTCGACGTCGACACGGCCGGCCCCACTCGACCCCACACGGCTCGCCAGTCCGGTTCCGAACGGCCCCTCTCGCTTGGACTCGACGCCTGTGAGCGCACGGCGCGGGCTCCCTTGGACTCGGGGACGCGTACTTTCGCAGCGAGTGGACCACTGTCGATGTGCGCGTGGCTTCGACAAGTGGAAGGAGCGCAGGCGGGACCTGCTTTGAGTCCACCGTGCGCGATTTCTTCGGGCTTTGCTCTCGATCGCTCTGCACGACTGAGCCGTCGCCTATTGCTCTGGAGCTACTGCAAGCCTGGTACTGCCGGAAGTCGAGCCGTTCAGAAGCAGGAGAAGCGAGGAGGAAGCGCGTTCGGGCCTCGTCCAGCTCGGCCTTCTCAAGGAGCGCGAGGTGGCTCTCGGCAAAGCAGCTGCTGCTCTTCCTCGCTCGTTCTTCAGTCGACGACCTCGCTAAGTCGACACTGCCGCGACGTCGAGCGAGAGAAGCGAGCAAAGCAGCTCAAAGAGAAGCAGCTCAAAGAGAGAGCTTTCCACCTTCCTCTCCTCCTCCCCGCCTTCGCCTGCTGCGTTCACGGTCAGGAACATGCCAGATTAGATTGCACAAGCTTTGTACGGGCAGAAGCGGTCCCCTCCCTCCAGCACTAGCGATGCCCTCCTTCCCCTCGAGCCCCTCCTCGACGGCTTCTCGCCGCTCAGGCCTCGTCCATCGCATCGTACGAGCTAGGTGCAAGCGAGTCAGTGACCTGCCCAACGCGCATGACGACGAGGAGGGAAAGAGGACGCACGAGTCGATGCCGCCCATCATCATCTCTGCGAGCGAGAGTAGAGGGAGGGAGGGCGGGCGAGCTCGTCAGGACAGGCTCACGAGAGCAGGAGGCAGGAATCGGGACGCACTGACGAGCCAGAGCTCGGGCGTGAGCTGCATGCCGCTCGTGCGCATGAAGTCGTCCTCCTCCTGCTCGTAGTTGGACGTCGTCTGCGGGCGGCGAGGACGTCGAGGTCAGCTCGACGAAATGCATCGACGTCGCGCACAGGCTCGAGAGAGGGACGCACGTCGATCAGGTCGCCGACCTCGGGGTGCACGTCGAGCTCGGAGAGGAACTGGCGCGCGTGCGGGTCGTTGCCGATCTGGAGGAGCGAGAAGATGAGGGAGGCGGCGCAGAGTCAGGGCCGCCCGCCTGTCTGTGCGTGAGCGAGTCGGAGAGGGACGCACCTGGGCGAGCGTGACGCTGAGCGCGTCGGCGCCGTACCGAGTCTGCTGGAGCGAGCGGCTCGCGTTGATGAGGACGCGCGCGAGCGTGTCGCGCGGCTCGCCGCCCGGCTGACCGTCCGTGACGGCGATGACGAGGACGGGCTTCTTGAGCTGGCCGGCGCGCGCCGGACCGAGGATGAGGGGCTGGAGGATCTTCTGGTCGAGCGAGGTGCCGAGCGGGGTCATGCCGCTGAAGCGGATCTGCGAGACGAGGCCGAGTGCGTCTCCCTCGCTGCGCAGGCCGTTGCCCTCGACGCGCGAGTTGAGGAAGCGGACCTGGATGCCGTCGTCGTCGAAGGCGGAGGCGGCTGCAAGGGACAAGGGTCAGCTCGAGACCTGGGGCGGGAGGAACAGCTAGAGACGGCGCGCACCTTCGGCGACACGAGAGATCACGAGCTTGGCGTCGTCGATGCGCGAGCCGCCCTCCTCGAAGGACATCGAGCCCGAGTCGTCGATCTGCGAGAGGACGGAGAGAACATCAGAACGAGGTCGGCGAGGAGCGGAACGGCCAAGGAACGGGGACGCACGAGGAGGACGACGTCGAACAGGCTCAGCTTGCAGAGGTCGACGGCGATCTCCATGGGCAGGCGCCACTTGGAGGCGATCTGCTGCAGGGCGCCCGACGAGACAATGCGCTGGGCGAGAGGCTCGAGCGCGCGAGGGTCGGGGTAGAAGGCCTGCGTGCGTCAAGGGCTCGAGTCAGCTCTAGCACTAGGAGCGACGAGCGCGCTTGTGCGAGCAGGGAGTCGACGCTCCATGACCAGAGGACGAGTGCCGATGGAGGAGGACGAAGGAGGAGGGAAGCCGAGAGGAGTGGGGAGGCCGAAGAAGGAGAGGGATCTTGAGGAGGGAGAGGGCGCGCACCTGAATCTTCTGGTCGGTGACGCAGAAGCGAAGGAGGGCGAGGATGCTCTCGACCGTGACGGCGCCGCCGCCACCGCCGCCCTGCGCCGGCGCCTGCGGAAGCGGACCACGGCCCGGGACGGGCGGGGCGCCGTACGCCTGCTGCTGCTGCTGGGGCTGGCCGTACTGCGACTGCTGCTGGCCGCCGTAGCCGACAGGAGGAGGCGGACCCGAAGGCGGAGCGTACTGGCCTGCGCGCGAGGTGTAGTGCGTGAGCGAGAGAGCGAGGCCGGCGAGGCGGGGCGAGGAGGGTGACGGAGTCGAGACGTACCCTGAGCGGGAGGCGGGCCGGGAGGAGGAGCGTACGAGGCCTTGCCGCCCTGCGCCGGTGCGGGCGAGTAAGCTGTGGGAGGAGGGCGAGGGGGAGGGGGTCAGCCAAGGCTCTGCCGAGTGGGGGAGGTGGAGCTAGTGCGTCCTGCGAGGGCGTTCCAGCCGACGCCGATGGCCACAGCGCTTCTCAGAGTACTCCTTGAGAGCCTCGAGCGCCGTCCCACACGCTGCACCGGCAGCAAGGCCTTCATCGGCGAGTGCGACCCGCGAAAGCGGGGACGAGCCCGACCTCGCCATCGCCCGCCTCGAGAGCGCGACGTGATGAGGGAGAGGGAGACTGACAGGTGCCGTAGGCGGGAGGAGGACCCGCAGGAGCGCCGTACTGCTGCTGAGGCTGGTGCTGCTGATGCTGAGGAGGGGGCGCGCCGTAACCTGCGGGGGCGGCACCACCGGGGGCGGCACCCGGGGCGGGCACTCCGGCTGCGGCGAGCTTGCTGGCGAGACCCATCGTGTGTGTGTCTGTGTCGGGGTAGAGAGGGTGGTAGGACGGAGGGAGAGAGGGCGAGGCGAGGCGGTGTCATCGCTTTCCTCGGCCTGCCTCTCTCGGCCGCTCTGCGCAGAGCGCTTGGCTCGTGCACGGCCCAGCTTTCACTCTCGACGACGGGCACCGTCCAGACGGAACAGAGGCTCGAGAAAGGGGATACATTGCACACATGCAAGCTCGACCAAGCGAGCAGAGGACGAGCAAGGACCGTCGCGCCGACTCCCAAGTCGTCGCGCGCGGCGACAGTACCGCGCCGAGCTGTGCATCGGCGCCGAACGAACCCGTGAGGTCGCGCAGTACGGCAGCGAAAAGGGCGCGCTCGGAGCAGGTCGAGCGAAGCCAACAGGTCGGGTCGGGCAAGCTTGTCGAGGTCGAGCATCTGCGGGCCTGTGTGCGCAAGACAAGGTCAGTTCGCTGCTCATCTCGAGTACAGGGCTGCTCGTTGGCACCGCCGTCTGCCCTCCCTCGAGGCCCAGGAGAGCGAGGAACACTTCATGCGCATCTCTGCAAGAAAGTGTCAGCAGCGCTCCGCCCCCATCTTTGTGGTGGGCGGGCTAAGCTGTCCCTATCTAAGGAGGGTTGTAATCCTGCGTGCCCCTCGCTCCCGCTGCCGTCGTCACGAGCCGGTGCCGGTGCCGTCCGCCTTACGAGCCTCTGCCGCCGCCGTCGTGACGGTCCCTGGAGAGGAGGGATGGACGCACGAGAGAACCACCACTGCTCCACCCGATCTGCCGCCACCGCCTCTTGACAGACTTGAAGATGCTCTGGAGCGGCGCGCAGGGCGGGGCGGGTCGAGGTGGTCGAGGTGGTCGAGCGAGAAAAAGATGGCCGAGATGAGGTCGAGGGGAGGGCGAGGCAGCCCTTGCCCGAGTGAAGAGGTTGCGCAGAGGGACCCTCTAGGTGGCGAGAGCCGGCTGAGCGAGTCGGCGGGCCTGCAGCGTGCGAGGCGAGCGAGGGAAGGAAGCGAGTGAGGGAGGGCGACGAGGACGGCGAGCGACGAGCGTCGACGAGACTCATTTTCCGAAACACGCTCGCTCTCTCGCAGACAGAACCTTTCGTCGACAGCGCACAGCATACCCTCATGATGCAGACACTCGTCTCGCCGAGAAGGAAGCACGGCTCGACGACTTGGATTCCACTCGCTCGCTCGCCCTTGCGCTCGCCCGCTCACGCCTGCACGAACAGCTCGGGCGCCTGCGCGCGCGCATACTCGCCCTGCGCGCTCACCTTGTCGGTCCACTCGTCGAGCCGGGCCCGGAGCGCCTCGATCTGCGGCCGGTCGAGCACGCGCGGCTGCACCCACGAGATGGTCGCCGACGACGAGACCTGGTCGAGCGTGCCGCGGATGAGCTTGAGCCTGTAGGGGTGGGGGGAGTACGAAGGGTGAGGAGGGTCAGTGAAGAGCGCGAAGGGGGTGCAGGACTCGACGAGCGGCGCGGCCGAGAAGGCTAGAGGAGGGGGAGGAGGGAGGGAAAGCCGACGCACGCGAGCGCCTTCATGACGAGATGCTCGACCTCGTCGATCGGGACCTGCGCCTCGGACGAGATGATGCTGAACGGCAGGACCCGGTCCGACGTCGGCCGCTTGAAGACGGCCTCGATCAAGGCGAGCAGGCAGATCTTCTCGCGCAGGAACGCAAAGTGCTGCTGCAGGAAGGGCTGCGGGCGTGACGTCGAAGAAGTATCAGCTCGATGCCTCTAAAAGGCATGAAGAGAGCACCGAGGGAGGAGGGCGCACCTCCTTCTCGGCCATCTCGGGAACGAGCGCCTGGAACTTGGGGATGTCGCCCGAGTTGAAGGCGAAGAGCAGATTCCGGATCACCTCGCGCTCAGTGCCGACGAGCGAGTCGAGGATCGGGTGCATCAACTGCAGGTGTGGCGAGAGAGAGAGGGCGGCGAGTCAGGTCCTGCGCTGAGCGGGCTCGAGCGTCGACGAGAGGAAGCAAAAGGGCACGCACGAGCTCGCCAAAGTTGTAGATGGTGCCGAGGAGGGCCGAGATACCGAGGTCGTTGGCGCGCGAGACGCGCTCGTCGGCCGTCAGGTCCTTGTCGACGTCGATGCAGGCGAGGTAAAGGAGCGAGTTCTTGTAGTAGTCGGCGAACTCGGCTTTTGCCTGCAGGTGGGACGACCACTCAAGGTATCAGCGACTCGGCCCGACTAGTAGAGCGATACCAGAGCAGCGAACGAGCCACGCACCTTCCAGTAGTCGCCCGAGACGCGGTAGAAGCTGCCGTGGACGGCGAGGTCGACCGAGTCGAGCTGGTCCAGCAGCTTCTCGCACGCGTCCATGGCCTCCTTGGCGTCCTCGGTCTCGCCCAGCAGCAGCTTGAAGTGGCCGCGCTCCATGCGCACGAGGACGTACGCCTCGCGCGTCTCGGGCGTGTCGAGCGAGGGCAGGAGCGTGTCGAGGAACGAGACGGCGAGGTTGCCATCTGCAGGACGTCGTACCTCACAGTCAGCATGCTGCCGCTCCTCGAGTGCGCTAGGAGGTAGAGAACGGCGACGACGCACCAGAGTATGTTCGTGCGACCGAGACGGCAATCGAGGCGAGCTTGAGCTGGTCGAGCTTGTTGGCAAAGTCCTTGATGAAGTTGTCGTACAGGTCGATGCGGAACGATGCGGACGCAGGGACGGCGAAGAAGGCCTCGATCGAGCGCGTCAACTGGTACCACAGCCTGCGAGCGCGAGGAGAGGGGGAGAGGGTCGAGGGGCGTCAGCAAGGGCTCCTCGGCTCGCGCTGCTCCAGGGCCTGCTCCTATCCAGCTGGCACTCGGTGCAGGCGGTCTCGACGGCCGACAGGAGGCCTGCGCCGCACACACGAAGCGCGGCTGTGCGCCTCCGCCTCGTTGACCTTGGCGAGGTGTCCAACCTCGCACCGCCCCTGCCCCTGGCGAGACTTGCCTAGACAGCTCGGGACACACAGCTGCATCGACCCCGCCCTTCTCACATGCACAACGAGAGGAGCTAGACGCACTTGTTGGTGTGGAACCGCTCGAACGCCTGGTAGAACGGCTTGAGGTCTTCAGGCAGTTGCGGCGACGTGAGCGCCTGGGCGAGGTAGGTCTGAGGGTCGGGTCGGTCGACCTGCATGGCGAAGCTCGACTTGGCGGGATGAGGCGGCGGGCGAGGGAGGAGGGAGATGAGGCGGACGAGGGTCGGAGGTGGGAGGTCGGCGGGCGGCTCTAGCTGAGTGGCGCGCGGGTCTAGCGGAGTGCTGGAGTGTCTGTGCTGCTAGCTGGACGGGAACAGCGAGGGCAGGTGATGGTAGGAGAGAGCGAACCTCCGCCTCCTCGTGCTGGCCGCGTCACCAATGGTCGCTTCCTCAGCCTGTTCGAGCGCCGTGCAGACGGTACAGGCGTAGTCGTGAGCTTGTTAAAAGGCTTGTAACTCGGCGTCGAGCCGCGCTTTGACAAGTGCGCTCGTTCCTCTCTAGAGACGCGCGAGCCGAGGGAGGAGCTCGCCCAGGTGACAGGCGCTCTCGCTCGCTCTCTCGAGACTAGTGACGAGGAAGAGCGTCTACTAGTTGCGCTGCGAAGGTACTCGGGCGGCAAGGCGGGAGCTAACAAGGGCAGGGTGCCGCGGCGGGCTAAAAGTCGAACAGGGCGAGACGCAGCAGTGGCAGCCGTACCGGCGCCGTGCCGCGAGGCGAGGCAAGGCAGAAAGGTCTATGCGCCAGGCAAGAGTCGCCGGAGGAGGAGGAGGGAGGGGGAGAGGCGGTTCAGGCGCCGAGGAACTCGAAAGCTGCGTGCAGAGCGGAAGGTCGTCAGCACGAGCGCCCAAGTCGAGGAGGGACCGGTTGCGCGAGGACGCACTGGCTGCACCGCACTCGACGCCGTCCTCGGTCATGAGCACGCCGCGCACTTCTGCCGAGTCGAGGGCGAGCGCGAGGTCGAACCTGCGGGCGAGCGAGGATGAAGTGTCAGTGCGAGGAAGCAGCCGAAACGGCGAGGGAGTGTGGACGCACTCGATGTAGCCGCCGTCGTCGCCGGCGATGTCGTGGAAGCGCGGCAGGGCGGCGAGGTCGACGGTCCATCGGCAGAGCTCGGTGAGGTCGCCTGCGGGGAGGAGGAGCCGGCGAGGTCAGTCGGGCCCGAGGCAGGTCGAGAGAGCACGGAGAGGGGTCGACGCACCTTCGTCCGTGTAGCGGTACAGCTCCTCCGAGTTCGAGACGAAGAGGTGGGCCGTGAAGACCGAGTCGCGCGGGTCCTTGACGTACTTGCAGAAGCGCGAGCGCAGCCGCTCGCCCTTGCGCAGGACGGCGCCCTTGGCGATGAGGTCTGCGTCGACACGATGCATCAGCTCGCTGTACCTGCTAGACAAGGCACAGGGAGGAAGAGGAAGAGGAGGAGGAGGAGACGCACAGCTGAGGCGGTTCTCGCACACGACGGTGCCACCGTCGTTCGCCCGCACGAACTCGGGCCGGCGCCAGTTGTCCTCGTCCTCGGCCGGCAGCTTGCTCTTCATGCAGTAGCTCCTCGGCGAGATGACGCTCGAGACGGCGACCTTGCCCATGCGCAGGCCGAGCCCGTACCGCGCCGCACCTCGCAGCGTCGCCGTGTCGCAGTCCTGCGGCCGCACGATGACGGGCACGGCGGCGCCGAACGCTCGCCGGACGCGAGTGTACAGGTACTCGGAAGCGGCGAAACCGCCGACGAGGATGATGGCGTCGAGCGAGGTGTGGCCGATCTTGGCGATCTGGGTCGAGAGGAGGTCGAGAACTTGCTCTGCGGGCGTACGAGGAAGGGCACGGGCCGCGAGTCGTCAGCGACGGCGCAGTGAGGTCGAGCCTCAGAGGGAGAGACACGGCGACGCACCGATGACTGGGTCAAAGACTTCGGTCTTAAGCACCCGCCCGGGAATGGCGAGCTCGCCGAACTCGAGGCCGACGTCCGGGTCGTGCGAGTCCTCGACGTTGAAGCAGTTGAAGCGGAAGATGGCATCTGCGTGAGGGGAAGAGTCAGCACGTTGTCGTTCTCGAGGCGAGGGAAGAGGTGAAAGGCGAGCGCACCGTCGTCCTCCTTCGTGCCGTGGTACGCGAGCTTGTCGCCCTCGGCGAAGGCGTGGATGAAGGTGGCCATGGACGCCGGCTCGAGGTGCACAGGGTGGTCCTTGAGGCTGCAGGTGCGAGGCGACGGTCAGTTCGAGCCCGAGGGTCGTCTCGGCGCGAGAGGGTGGGGAAGTGGACGCACATCCGCCGCAGGAGCTCCTCGAACTTGAGGTCGACGAACAAGCTGCCCGTGTTGGCGCCGCTGCGCACGCACATCTCGGCGATCTCGAGCTCGGAGAGCTGACCCATGAGCTTGTAGACGGCCGTGTCCACCGTACCGCCGCCGGCGTCGCACAGGAGGAACGACTGCGAGGGGCGCAGGTGGTGCAGCGTCGCGAGAGTCGAAGCGTGGATAGCGCCCGCTTCGGGCTCCCTGCGCGCACGGCATGAAGAGCGTCAGCCACGCTCAAAAGGCGACGCCCGCACGGCCGGCGAGAAGGGCGACCCGTCGAGGGAAGGAGCGAGAGCGAGACGCACGTGATGATGTGCAGTCGATCCCTCCACGCCGTGTCGCCGCCTCGAGAGCTCTGGACGAGGCCGGCACGAATCGCGCTCTCGCGCATGAGCGAGCAGGCGGCGGCGTCCCAGGCGGCGGGGACGGTGAGGAGGACGTCGGCAGCATCTGCAGGTCGGACAGGGCGTCAGCGCGTTGTGCAAGCTCCTAGGCACGTCCGGGTCGGCGCAGGGGAGGGAGGAGCGAGAGGAGCAAGAGCGGGGACGCACTGAGGTCGACGACGCTGCCAATCTCCTCGGTGATCATCCTCTTGGCGTACCGCCAGGCGCAGCGCAGGAAGTCGGCGATGACGTCGACGACGTTCTTGCCGACGGGGAGCGGCGGCAGCCAAGGGTCGGGCACGCCGCTGCGGAGCGACTCGGGCGAGAGGAGGAGCTTGAACCACTCGCACCTGCGAGCAGGAAAGACGAGCGCGTCAGCTCGACATTCTCTTCCACTGCGCTCGTAGTGCTCGTCGAGGCGAGAGTGGGACGAGCCAGGAGAGAGAGGGGGGCGACGCCGACGCACTTGATCAAGCCCTTGGTGACGGACGCGTTCTTGGCCTCGAGTCCCCAGCTGACGATCTTGGCCTCCTCCTCTGGGTCGTGCTGCTCGTACAGGATGCACGTCGGCACCTTGCGGTACGTCTCGTACGAGCCGGGCCACGACAGGATCTGGCGGATCTGGCCGCTGAACAGGCGCGACGAGCCGTAGGCGATGCCGGAGAAGGTCGTGCTGCGGGCGAGAGAGGCAGTGTCAGCCCTCACGAAGCTCCTTCGAGGTCATCTCGATGGTCGGGTCGAAGCCCTGACGGCCGGGCGAAGCGAGAAAAGCGAGGCGACGCACCCAAAGTCGATGCCGACGCTGAGCTTGCCCTCCTCGGGCTCCTTGCCCTTGCCGCCCGGCTGCACCTGCGCCGCGCTCGCGCCCGCGCTTGGACCCGATCCTGCTCCCGCACCCGCTGCCGCAGCGTTCCTCGCCCGCTCGGCCTCGCGCGCCCGTTCTCGCTCGCGCTCGAGGGCCATGTTGCGCGCGACGGCGGCCGCGGCAGGGGACGACGTCGGCGACGCCGGGCCCGAGAAGGGCGTCGGCCCGAACGACGGCGTGTACGAGGCGTGAGCCTGTGCCGGGCCGGGAGGCGGTAGAGGCGGGCCGTAGTAGGGGTAGGGTGGCATGGGCGGGACGGGCGGTGGTGGTGGCGGTGCGCGAGAGGACCCGGCTGAGCGGATGCTGCCCGTGCGGGCGAACGAGGCTTGAGAGGCGGAGAAGGGTAGTCGGGACGAGTTGGGCGCGAGCGTGCGAGAGGTCGAAGGGGGAGAGGAGGGACCTGCTCGAGGCGGACCGGGAGGGGGGTAAGGCGGTGCGCCCGGGTGCCCGTACGGCGGGTAAGGGTAGGGATAAGGCGGATAGGGGTACGGGTACGGGTAGCCTTGTGCGGCGGCGGGAGGCGGAGGCTGAGGCGGGTAGCCGGGGTAGCCGTAGGGCGGGTAGGGCGGATACGGCGCCGGCGGCATCGGCGGCGGAGGAGGCGGTGCGGCCGTCGACCGAGACCGTGCACGCGACGACGCGGGCGAGGGCGGGCGCAGCGACGGCGGTCGTGCTGGCCCCGCGCCCGGCGGAAGCGTGCCCGTGCGCGCCGACGAGCCCGAGACGTTGCGCGGCTGCTGCTGCGCGCGCGACTCGCCCTGGCCCGGCAGCCGCGATGGTCCTGCGCCGTGCGAGCCCTCGGTCTCGTACGTGCCGCCGGCCCCGCTGCCGCGCGACTTGAAGCTCTGCGGGCTCGCCATGCCGTGCGAGTGCTGGCGCTTCGGCTGGCTCGCCGTGTACGGGTAGTAGTGGGCGGCGGACGTGGGCGTGTTGGGCGAGGTGGGAGAGGTCGAGGTGCCCGTCGTGGTCGGAGCCGCCGAGGACGAGGGCGGGGCGGAAGGGGTGAGGCCGGGGTGCGAGTGGGGAGACGGCGACGACGAAGGACGAGCCGAGCCTGCGCCGTACGACGACGACGATGAGAGCTCGCCGTACATGCCGTGCTCGGGCGGTGCGAGGTACTGGCCGTGCCGGCGGTGGCCGTGGTGGTCTGCCGCCGTCGGGTCGACGCCGTTCGGCACCTCGACGAGGGCCGGCTTGCGCTTGTCGCGCCTGCCGAGACCAAGGCCGGCGACCTGGAGCTTTGCGAGGCCGTGAAAGCGGCCCTTCTTGGCCGTGGCGGGTTCTGGCGCGGGCACGGGCGGTGGTGCGGCCGAGGTGGGCCCGTCGCTCGACGAGGGGGTCATCGCCGACGCGGGCGCGCGGCTCTTTGCCGGGTCGCGCTTGGACGAGGCGCGCACGATGTGCTGGTACGAGCTCATGGCGGTGCGAGCTGCGGCCCTCGCACGGCGGGCCGAGGTGGATGGAGGGAGGGCGCGGCGGTGGTCGGTCGGCGTGCGGGCGGGCGGGAGAGGAGGTGAGGCGACGGCGAGGGTGCTCGAGCTGGCCGAGCGAAGGGCGGCGCGTCGTGGGGCGAGCTTGCGAGAGCTGGCGGGTGCTCTGTCTGCAGTTGGTGGCTCGAGTTGAACGGTGGTCGACGGCGACGAGGAGCGGTGGGCGGAGGCGAGGGTGCCGAGGCCGCCGCCTCGCTCGCTCGTCGCCTCTCGATCAAGTCTCGCTCGCTTCGGGATCAGAGCAAGACGCTGCTGCTCTCTCGCTCGGGCTCGGCTTGGTTGTGCTGCTGCCAGCTTGCCCAGCTTTGCTCGAGCACCCGAGCCCGGACCGCTTGCCGCGACCAGAACAAGCTGCCCGCGCGCCCCCTCGTCGTCCTTCCGCTCCGCACGCGCACAGAGGGCCCGCGCGCACGCACGCGCGCAGGAGACGCGCACGGGACACCGCGCCGTCCGACGACCCTGCGACCGTCCACGCCCGACCAACTCTCCGCCTCCGCGCTCGCACCTTGGCTCGATCCCGACGCTCCGTCTTATGTATGCGCTTCAAGCTGCTCCTCGTCGCCGACCGGGACGGTCGAGACGAGTCGCACGCGCGTCAGCTTGGAGAATGAGGGTCGTCGCGGTTGGCTGGGTCCGGGCGGAACCGACGCAATGAGCGGGGGAGCAACGAGGAGCAACGCTGCCTCCGAGACTTGCGCGGGGGGACGACGCTCGAGCGAGTGCGGGACTCCGTCCGCAGCCGGGCGACCTGCTCCTCGTCCTCGTCGCGCCGCACCCGGGGACGGTCCCTACCAGACGCGCCCTCGAGCGCTCTCGCGGCTCAGCAGCTGCGCCCTGCGAGCCCGGGTGTGCGATCGCGCCCGGAGGTTCCGCTTCGCCGCGCGTGCTTCACGGCCGGGCCGGTTCGAGCGCCGCTCTTGCGAAGGGCCGTCTCGGTTCCCGCACGTCCGATGCTCGCGCTCGACCAAGCTCTTCGTTCTCGTCCGCCGTTCCGACACGTTGTGCCCCAAGCTGGAGCCTGAGCGCGCCGAGCGAGCCTCTTGCGATGGGCGTGCAGCCGGGCTGCGAGTTTGAGAAGGTCGGCGACACGGCTTTCTGGAGCGGTTCTCGCTTCGACATGGACCTGAGCGAGCACTGCAGAGCGACTAGGGAGCGTGACAGGCTGTCGAGAAGGAGAAGTCGTGGCTACTGCTCAAAGCGTCAGCTCGAGGCGCGGCTCGCTTTCGCTCTTTCCTCTGCCCGCAAAGCTGTGCTTCCTGCATCGAGATCGTCCATCAAGCCGTCGCGTTCGCAAGCGTAGCAAGCGAGACTGCATCCGCTGGAACGTTACGAGCGTGCAGAGCCGAGTGCCCCCAGCCGAGCGCGCACGGTCCTCGGCCTTCTCAAAGTCGAGCTCCGCGCAGCCACTCGCCGGTCGATGCTCGACCAGTGGCCCGACAGGGCTGCGACGAGTCCATGAACGCTCTCTCGCACTTTGGGCGAGGCTCTCTTTGCTCGAGCTGCTGTACGACCGGCAGCGTCGTCCGAAGCAAGCGCTGCGCCAGGTACACCCGGTCGCTCTGGTTTGGACTCAGCTGCTTCGGTTCTGCTCGACCACACCCTGTCTTTCACCTTCTCGGACGAGAACAAGTCGCGCAGGGGCTCGGCTGGATATAAGGTGCACGCAGAGCCTTCTTCCGCCCCTCCTCGTCGAGATTTCCTTCCGTTTGCGCCTACCCAGCCTTTACCGTGCGCAGCCTCGACTTTCGAGCGAAGCAAGCTCACGAAGCTGCGAGACCTCGTCGACAAGATCCTCGCAGCCGCTGCTCCTCGCCGTTCCGTTCGCAAGAGGCTCGTGCGCGACTAGGAGCGGGCGAAGTGCGCGTTCTTGCGGCCGCTCGCTCGACAGCTCACGCTCTCACTGCATCTCTCGACGACGGAAGCTCGACAAGGAAAGGGTGACTAAAGGTATCCTGTTTCAAGCGCTTCAAGCGAGCCGAGCGCGCGAGGTGCACGTCGGTCGCAGACCCTGGTCGAGCGCGCACGCCCTCTCGCCGCCGCCGACGATGACCGCCTCCTAAGGGAATCACTATGCACATGCGACGAGTCGCCATTTACCAGCAGAGGTAGCCCTGCAGGAGGAGGAAGAAGGGGAGGGTCAGCAACGGTCGAGAGGGAGGGAGAGCCGGGTCGCTCGACGAGGGCAAGAGAGAGAAAGCTGGACGCACGCCGTCGATGTAGACGCTCGAGCCAGTCTGGTACGAGCTGTACGGGCTGAGGAGGTACGCGACCTGGCCCGCCTGCTCCCACGGCTTGGAGAAGCGGCCGAGGGGGACCTCCTTGCACTGGTTCTCGCGGAGGGTGGCGTCCATGTGCATCGTCTGGTCGGTCTCGATGAAGCCCGGGTTGACGTTGTTGACGCGGATCTGCACGAGGAAGACGAGGGTCAGCGAGTGCTCAAGAGAGGGCGAAAGGAAGAGGACGAGGACGAGGAGAAGGACGCACGCCGTGGGGAGCCCACTCGGTGGCGAGGCAGCGGGTGAGGTTCGAAACGGCGCCCTTCGACGAGTTGTAGAAGGCCTGCAGGAGGGAGAGGGCGAGTCAGGGCGAGAGCTTGCGAGAGGAGCGAGCCGAGGCGGCTCGACGAGCGAGAAGGTCGCGACGACGCACCTGGGTGATCGGGCTGTTGACGATGGTGTCCGACATCGACGAGATGACGACGATCGAGCCACCCTGCTTGCGCTCAGTCCAGAGGCTGCACGAGGGGAGGGGGAAGGAGCGAGAGTCAGCCGGGTCGTCCTCGCAGGGAGCTCGAGCGAGAGAACGAGGGACGCACGCAGCGGCAGCCTGGGCGGTGTTGAAGACGCCGAAGACGTTGACGCCGAAGACCTTGTCGAAGTCCTCCTTGCCGAGCTCGAGGGCGGTCTTGACGACCGAGATGCCCGAGTTGGCGACGACGCCGTGGATCTCGCCGAGGTCCTTCTCGATCTGCGCGAAGGTCGACTTGACCTTCTCCGACTCCGAGACGTTGCACTGGTACGCCTTGACCGTCTGGCTCCACTTCTTGGAGAGGCGGTCAGCGACCTCCTCGGCGTCCTTCGCCGAGTTGTAGATGATGGCTGCGCGCGAAGAGAGCGAGGGAGTGGGGCAGGACGTCAGCCCTTGCTCGACGATTGCCGCAGATTGTGTAGGTGCGCAGGAGAAAGCATGCAGAGCCGACGCCGGGCAGGGAGGGAGGACGAGGAGCGCGAAGCTCGCCGGCCTGCCGAAGCTCGACCTCGCCACCGCCGCCTCTGCGCGCCCGCTCGAGCGACTCGAAGAAGAATGTAGACGCACCGACGGTCGCGTTGGCGTTGCAGAGAGCCTCGGTGATCGAGATTCCGAGGCCGCGCTGTTGCGAGTTGAGAAGGTCGAGGTCAGCTCGCACTCGCTCGACGACTGGGCGCAGAACTGGAGAAATGGGGACGCACGTTGCCGCCAGTGACGACGTAGACCTGCAGGGGCGCGAGAGCAAGGAAGATAGGGTGATCGGGGCATCGTCAGCGACAGCTTCCCGCCCAGGACGGGAAGAGGTGGGGGGGAGGCCGTCGAGCGCGCTGCGCTCGCATCGAGGGCGTGCGCGCTCGACCAGGGCAGCCTGCAGAGAGCAAGGAGAGGTGCGCACCTTCTTCTCAAAGTCGATGGTGAAGCCGGTGCCCTTGGGCTGGGCGAAGTGGTCGGCCGGGGCGGGCGCCGACGACGTGATCTTGGTGGCCTGGGTAGCGGTGGAGGGCGACATGGTTGCGGAGAGTGGAAAGCTTTGCAGACGAGGTGGAGCTGGAAAGTGAAGAGAGAGGAGGAGAAGGGGAGAGCGAGCTTGTGGCCGAGGTGCAGCCAGCCAGTCTGAGCCGAGCGTGCGAGGGTTCGGCCGCGCTGTGGGGAGGCCCGCTCGCGCTGACGCGGAATCTAAACCGCATCGCCGTTTTTCTCGCACCGCTTGCGCTGGAGCACCGCCAGCTCGTCGTCTTCCAGCCGAACCTCGGTCCACGGTTCGAGCGGGCCGTGCACGCTGCAGCTGGCCCCGCCTCGACTCCGTCACCGGTCGGTGTTGCGCCGCTGCCGTCAGTCCGACGAGTTTGTGAAGATCCCGCGTCGGCCAAAGGAAGCAGCTGGGCAGCGGGAAAATGACAGGGTTCGAGGGAGCCGCGCACCACGGCGCAAGTCCGCGGAGATGGTCGCGGGGTGGAGAGGGAAGCGATCGGGCTCGCTCGTCTCTCTCAACCCTGTGCCGCCCTAGCTTGCACGAGCACAGCACTCGCTAGACCGCACTCAGCATGGCGCCTCCTCCACCGCCTCCACCACCCCGCTCGACCAAAGCCCCGGCCACTACCACCACCATGTCGTCCTCGCCCGTCCCCCCAGCCACGCCGCCCTCGCCCTCTCGCCCAGGCACGCCGTCCAGCACAGCCGGTGCACGCGCCCCCAAGGCGCAGACCCTCTCCCTCCCCGCCCTCCTGCACGACATCTCGACGCTCCTCTCGAGCCCGACCTCGCGCCTTCTCCCCGCCGACAAGTTCGCCCCGGCCCCGCCGCCCGAGGACGCCTACGCCCCGCGCAAGCCTGCGCAGGACCCGCAAGAGCGCGCGCGTGAGCTCCTCGCCGGCGTGCGCGCGGGCGCGACGGGCCCCGAGGACGAGCAGCTCGCGCGCGACGACGCTCCGCTGCTCGCCGACGCGTGGGTCGCCGCCATGGACCGGGTCCTCGAGCGCGCAGAGGCGCACGACGCGCAGCGAGCGGGCGAGGGCGTCGTCGAGCGGGCGGGCGAGGTCGAGCGCTGGGCCGGGCAGGTTGAGCGCGGGCTCGCGCAGGCGGCGTGAGGGGCGGTGCGAACGGGACGAGGTCGCAGGACGGCCAGGCCGGTCCGCCGTCCACCGCCAAGCATGTTCGCTTCGGGCGGCGCGGCGGCGAGACCTCGACGGGCGAGGCCCCTCCCGCAGAGCAGCCGCAGCATCGGCGCGAACGCCGCTCGCAAGCTCGAGCCGGCTCTGTACGAGCGGCGCGCGTCGAGGCGGCACGCTGGTCGTGCCCTTCCCGCACTGCGACTTTTGCAATGTACTCGAGCCGAGTTACAGCATGCTGTCGAGCTCCCGGGCCTCGCGAGCGTGCGGGTAGAGAGTTGAAAGAGAGCTTCCCTCGCCCGGTCCACTCGATCTTGCAGCTCGCGCTCGCGCTCTCGAGGAGAGAAAGAGTCGTGACGACAGCATCGTGGCAATACAGGCTCATGATTAAAGATGCGCTCGGGGTAAACGGGTCGGACGAGGTGGAGCGCGAAGACAAGGGGTGCGAGCGGGTCGTGACGAGCGACGGCTGCGCTCACAGCAGCATGTCGCAGCACATCTCCTCTGCAGGTCGTCGAGAGAGGGTCAGCGAGAATGAGCGGCGCCCGTCGAGGGAGATCTCGTCGAGGAGAGGAGGGAGGGGAACGAGGTGAGGGAGGGGAAGAAGGAAGCGACGGCGACGCACCTGCGCAGCAGCACAAGCAAGCACCCGCCAAGCACGCGCAGCATCCGGTCGCAGCTCCTGCACCGCCGTTGTTCTTCTGCGGCTGCTGGACGTAGACCTGCGCGAGTGAGCGGTGCGAGAGAGAGTCAGCGACCGCGGCCTCGAGGGTGCTTTCTCGTCGCGGGCGACGGGATTGGTCTCGCTTCGACGGTGCGCCTACTCGCACAGAGCTCGGGAGGGAAGGAGGAGCGGGCAGGAGAGGGACGCACCTGCTGAGGCTGCATCTGGGGCTGGCCGTAACCCGGCTGCGCGCCGTACCCTCCTCCGCCATACGCCATTGGCGGCTGCTGCGGCGGGTAGTAGCCCTGCTGTGGCCCGCCGTACCCCTGCTGCGGGTAGCCCTGCTGCTGCTGCTGGTGCCCGCCGCCGCCAAACAAGCCGCGGTCCTGCTGCGGTGCGCCGCCGGGAGGAGGAGGGGCGCCGTACTGGCTCTGCTGCGGGTAGCCGCCCTGCTGCGGCTGCTGACCGTAGCCCTGAGGCTGGTAGTACTCCTGTGGGTGGGCAGCTGGGGTCAGCGAGCGAGTTGGCGGCGGGCGGCCTAAATCCGGACCGCGACGACGGTGGGGCGGAGGAGGACGAGCAGGCGCACCTTTGCGGCCATTGTCGGGTGCGAGGGCGAGTATGAGGGTGCTGGAGGCGGCTCGAGCTGTCGCTGTGTCGCTGGAGCGAGCGCCGAGTGAGGGAGAGGGGCGAGAGTCGGCAGCTTCATCGCCTCTCCTCCTCGCGCCTCTCGCAGTCAACCTGCTTGCTCGCCCAGTCGCTCTCGCTTGTCGAACTGGAGGCGCAGCTGTTGGCTTAAATTTACGCACGCTGTCCTGCTGCGAGCGCTTCCCGCGCTCCCTCTCGCGCTGCCTCCGCTCACGGGCCTCCGCCGCGTGAGCGAGCGCCGCTCTCGTGCGCGCAGGCGTCGCGGCGACGAGGCGGCAGTCTCTCGAGACGCTCGAGGAGAGTCAGGGAATGCGCGCGCCGTGTTGCAGATGCGAGAGAGGTACAGGACGAGTCAGAGAACCCGCTCCGCTCGTTTCGAGGCGTCCGACACTTCACTCGCTCGCCCAGTCGGGCCGCAAGCGTTTCCAGTCGCTCGTACAGCTGTACCAGTGCGACTCTGCGCGCGAAGGCAAGCATAAGAGTCAGCGGGGGAGCAGGAGAGGCCGGCGAAGAGGCGCGAGGAGGAGGGGGAGACGAGGACGCACCGAACGCGTTCTCGTCCTTCGGGTTGCACGCGCAGCGGTCGGCCGAGTTTGTTGGGCAGTGCAGGAAGGGCGGATGCTTGTCTGCGGGCAGGAGCAGGGTCAGGATCGGATGGCGAGAGGCGAAGGAGGGAGGGCAAGGACGTACAGCCGATGCTGCGGGAGACGGCGACGACGACCGAGTGTCAGCTGGAAAGCTCGACGCAGAGCGCACTGAGCGAGAAGAGAGAGCGGACGGAACGACGACGCACTCATGGAACCAGTGGATCTCCTCGGGCTTGAGGAAGAGCGCGGCGGCGATCGAGTGCACGGGCGCGTCGCCCCACCGCTCGTAGCTGAACCCGCCCGAGCGGTCGAGGTGCTGAAAGTACTTGGTGTACGCCTCGGACCGGAAGAAGGCGAGCGAGCCGATCTCGAAGTTGGACCTGCGCCGGCGCGAGGGCGAGGGGGTCAGGGATGCTAAGCGGCGAGGAGGGGGGGACAGGTAGGAGCGAGAGAGAACGCACCAGAAGTGGCAGCGGTTGTAGTCGCCCTTGTCGTTCGTGATCCAGCCGAGCATGTTGGGCGAGGCGAGGTACTCGGGGTGCGCGTCGGTGAATTCTGCGAGAAGGGCGGGAGGTCAGGGCGAGCGCGACGAGGCACGAGCGAGAGAGAGAGAGCGCGCGCACCCTTCGTCGTCTTCCAGAGAGTCGGGATTGTCGCCTCGTACTCGTAGAGCGATCTGCGAGGCAGAGAGAGCGTCGTCAGCGAGGGAGCGCGCCGAGGGGGAACGGGCGAGCGAGGAGAAGACGCACACGGTCCAGCCGTACTTCATGCCCTTCTCGTGCATGTACATGAAAGGGTCGTAGTCGATGTCGCAGACTGTGAGACGAGAAGAGCGGCAGGTCAGCGCGCGAACCCTTCAGAGAGCCCGAGGATCCGAGAGGAGAGCGAGCGCGACGGGGAGAGGGAAGGCTCGACGCACAGAACTCGACCGACGGCTCGATGCGCCAGTAGTAGTCGAGGTCGGCAAGGAGATCGTGCTGGAAGACGGCCCACGACTGGTACCGACCTGCGAGGGGAGGACCTGGATCAGCCGCGAGAAGTCGACGACGACGATGAGCGAGGGGAGAGCGAGGGCGACGCACACATGCGACGGTAGGTTCTCGAGTCGCCGTAGATGACCTTGTTGTCGGCCATCTTCTGGCGCTCGACGGCGGCCTTGTCCTCGTCGATCCAGGCGGGCTCCTCCCACTGGTCCTTGGGGACGAGGCCGTACGAACACGGGCCCGAGGCGATGGCCGACGTGTGGCGCTTGAACTCGTCGCTGAAGGGCTGGTCGTTGAGGAAGACGTACGGGTAGTGGTACTTGCGGTTGAAGCGGTCTGCGCGACGAGGAGGACGGAGGGTCAGTGGGCGGCGACAAAGGACCAGGGCGAGAGCGTGAGGTGGGACGGACCCTCGATGCCGCGGATGCTCTTGAGGATCTCCCACACGTCGCTGTTGCGGGCGAGGATGACGAACGCGGCGTTGGCCCGAGTCGAGTTGACCTGTTCGAGGAGAGAAGTGGGGCAGGGGGGGAGGGGCAGGACGAGGTGAGCGGGAACGAGAGCGGGCGGACCCGAGTCGAGTCTAGCCGTTGACGAGCACCTCGAGAGAGAAAGTGGGGGACTCACCGCGCCCTGTGCTGCCCAGTCGTGCGAGTTGACGGGTGCTGCTGCTCCACCGTGACCTTGAGCGCGGGGGTAGTCGACCGGGGCCATGCCGTCCGAGCCGAGGCCGAGCTTTGAGCGGAGCGAGTCTACGCTGGCGTGGCGTGCGTAGGCGTCCGAGTTGTGCACGGCTGCGAGGTGGACGACGAGGAACAAGGCGGCGAGGCCTGCGGCGAGGTACCGCAGCGGGGGGAGCCGCAGCGCAGGGCGGGCCGACATTGGCCGGGGGCGGTCTAGTGTGGCTGTGAGTGGCTCGTCGAGGTGCACGAGCGGCTGCTCGAGTCTGGCGGGAGCGAGCGAGCGAGCGAGCCGAGGTCAAGCTGTCGGTCGTCGTCGCAGCGCAGCCTCCG
>Ga0308170_10001358_pt1 | contig 23744 bp, 24 predicted proteins | sample PhyBR2_2_FD_202136 | JGI IMG/M metagenome (GOLD analysis project Ga0308170, IMG submission 202136) | Phyllosphere microbial communities from UC Gill Tract Community Farm, Albany, California, United States - DLSLSB.R2 | ecosystem: Host-associated > Plants > Phyllosphere > Unclassified | place...
AAAAACACCTTGTTCAATCCCTATCCTCTCTGTATCCCCTCGTTCCGCAATGTCTTCTATTCGTTACACTCGTCCCCTTCGTCATGTTGTATTGCGATCGTTTCTGTTTTGTCTTCGAATGGATTTCATTGCAATCGAGTGTGGCTCTCGAGGAGGAGAAGAGTTGTTCAAGGAACTCACAAAGTGTCTCGTGTCGTTGAGAGCTGAATGTGATCAAGAGCGAGTTCATGCCGTTGTTCGTCAAACTTGCGTTGACTTGCAGACTCTCTTTTGCGAGGACCTCGGTTCTTCTCGAGCGAACTTCACTCTTGAGATCGTCGTATTCACCATCTGCGCCCTTCTTCGCTGGCTGCTCATACCAGGTGCATCAGTCGTGCCGCTGACGGACTAGTGACCCGTCGAACAAGTCGACCCCGATGTCTTCGCACAAGTTTCTGAATCGACGTTTCTTACGATATCTCGAGCGCTCTGCTCGATCTCTGTGATCGACAGCGTCATAGATGATACGATTGAGAGCCTTTGCCTTACGATCCAGTAGTCATGTCCGAGCCGTCGAGCAGCGAGCATCGTTTCGCTCCTTCTTCGAATCATTCACTCTCCCATCGTTCCTTCTCTGCAGATCTCTCAATTTTGCTCGTTCCCGAGTCCAGCTCAACGGTCGAATCCAGGCCGTGTTAGCGAATCGGCTTCGACCTTTGCAAGCACTCGTCTTCGACTTTTTGACCCTTTGCGAAAAGAGAGAAAAGTTTTGAAACGAATTTCTCTTTCTCGCGGAATCGCTCCATCTATCGAATTCTCACCCTGCTCGTCTCCTCACTGTAATCTTCTGGACTGTCGAAGCAAGTGAGGAAGATTGCGAAGAAATCTAAACGATTTCTCTCTTTTCTCCTCTTCCCGCTTCACCCATTTTACCCAGCGCCTGTTTCGTTAGCTCGGTCTGTGATGTAAGTGTTCTAGTCTACTCCCGCATAGTCAGAACGTATCCTCATCCCGATTGAATCACTAGGTCGCTTGATCAACTTCAGTCAACAAAACGGATCAAACAAGAGGAGGAAGGGCACTCACTGCCAGGAGGAGGTATGTAGAGGTACAGAGAGCTGTCTTGAAAGCTATGCTGACCTCTCTCGTGAGCTGTCGATAGGTTCTTCTTCATCTGCTCGACCTCCTACTTCCTTCCTCGATTTTCCCGACGACATCCTTCTCCCCATCCTCGAAGAGTTCTACGAACAACGTTACGAATCCATCACTCCTACGACTCCCCTTCGAATTGCCGAAATCCTCGTCAACAAACGGATCTACCTCCTCGCTCGTCCTCTCTGGTACAAACGACTCTCGATCAACGAACAACAACTCGACGTGCGGCTAGCCGGACTTCTCAGAGACACGATTAGACAAGGCTCGCTAAAATCTCTCACTATCGACCTCATCCCACGGCTCGCCAACCTCACTACATTCGGAATCTCTCGCTTGCTCGAACTTCAGAACCTCAAACTGATCCTGCCCGGAACCTCCCTGCGCAACGACACGCTCAATCACCTGGTCGAGACAGTCACTGAACTCGCAAGGCTGAAACGCCTCACGCTCAACAGCCTCGCAGGTTCGACCCCGAACGATCGTTTCTTGGCCTCCTACGCCAAGCGGACGCGCCATTCGAATCCTAGAGTCGTGTGTCAGATCAGGAAGCAGAAATACTACTCGGTGATCTCGGAGGGGTCTCTCGAGCGTCGCCTTTATGCCTGGCAACCTGATTGGGAGCTGCATGAAATCAAGCTGGATTGGACAGATCTCCTGTCGCTCAACCTGCAAGGTACGGAGGGACTCCATCCGCAGAGCGGCGATGTGGTAGACTCTCTTCGCAGTGCTCTCGAGGTAGGTTCACTACGTATTCTAGCGACTTCAGCTGACTGATCCTTGATTGTTCAAGTCCGAACGACCTCTACCTCTACAGAGAATGTCACTCAGCCTTTGTTTCGCTTCTCAATGGAACCAACTCCAAGATACTGGTCTCTTCACGCCGCCTCTCTTCCGAGATCTATTCGAGCTCCTCGGACGAACCAATATCAGCAAACTCGAACTGAAGAAGATGAAAGGAATCCCAGAGGTCAACAATGGCTGTACTATTCCATCGTTGCAAGTCCTGTATCTCGCAGGGACGATGCTTCTCGAGAAAGTGGTAAGCCTGTGGAAACTTCGAGTTGAGACCAACGACAGAGCTGACTCTCGCTTCTCCATAGAAAACCTTTCAAAGATTCCTGACTCTGCTTCTCGCCTTCCCTGCCCTTCAAGAACTTCATCTCGAAGGTCACTTCTTCGGAAGTGTATCAACCGCGCATCAAATGTCGACACTCGACACGATCCCTCTTTATTTCCGCTACCCTCAATTGTGCTCCATCCTCACCTACCTCAAGCAATCAAGCGTACTCATCTTCACGTATCGCGAACCGAAGGAGAAGAGGGAGATGAGGTGGACAAGGATCGATCCGGAGGCGGAGTTTGATCGCGATTGTTGGACGCTTTGAAGCTAAGGGTGGAGTCGGTCGGGAGATGTGTGGAACAAGTGGAGCTGCTTTTTCTGATGGGACGACTTTCTTGCCGCGATCAAGCTTCTCGAGAGAAGAGCGAATTCTCAGCTCGGAATTGTGAGCAGTCGAATCTGTGTCTCGCTTCGAGATTGACACTCATGCTCTCTTAAGCTATCAGTCTTCAGAGCACGTGTAGGATGAAATCAGCGAAAGAAGGAATCCGAGGATTCACGTTTCGATTCGTTTCAGTTGAGAAAACAAAGGGTACAAATCAAGCGTGAGATTCGATAGTGAAAGAGATCAGGCGTGTGATTTGGAAGAGGTCTCGTGTGATACATTGAGTTGAGAGGCGGAAAGCGTAGATGAAGCGAAAGATCGATGCGGGCTCAGCTATCGACACAAAAGTAGGTCAGCACTGGCCCACGCGAGCTGAAAAGACACTTCGGCAACTGATAGAAGCGATAGAGATCTCTCTGGAAGGAACATGCTGGTCGTAATCGATGCCATTTGATCTCTTCTTCTCCACTTCCATCTTGATAAGTGACTTGTAGAATTTGAGTATCTCGCTCGGCATACAACAGGATAGCTCCGAGTTCTGGATAAGCGAGTGCTAATTCGCCATCAGTGAGCGGCGCGAGAAGGTCTGCAGTGGCGAGATGTGTTGCGGAAAGGTGAAAGTTTCGAAGATGAAGGTGTCGGAGTGATGGGAATGACCGAAGGATGCGCCAAAGGACGTTGAATGGAGCCTGCAGCTTGGAAAATCAGTAAACGACGCGTACTCCCGCTGATGGAAGAACGCACCTCCTCACGCAGCAATTGTAAGCTTGAAAGTGTGAGGGTGATGAGCGAGGGAATCAGGAGTGGTGGACCCCATGCCCAACTTCCGCCCTCGTCGAACTCGAGTTCGAGCGACCGTATGGAGGTGAGCGCAAGCAGCTTGAAGAGGTCGTGGAGGTTTCGAAGATCGAAGGCGGAGTCGGATGTAGGCTGAATATCGAAGTTCAATTCTAGATGCTTGAGTGGGAGTCTGCGAGGGGTATAGAACTCTGCATGCGGCTGTCCAATTTCGTAAAGGAGACGTCAAATCGAAGCTCGGTTCGAGCGAGACTGAGAAAGTCGACTTACCGAAGAAGGATAGAGAGCAGTTGTGAGCGAGTCCGATAGAGAGCTTTTGTGGTTGAGCGAGATCGTTGAGCATATGGCGAGCTCTTCTATCGTTTGCCATGGTATCGAGCGCCAATCGAAACTTGCAGGCTTTTTTGACTTTGAGACGAGTAGTTCGAGTCGCTTCAATCTATGAGGCAACTGATTGGGAGCGCCCCACACATAGTCTCCGCCCCGGAATGGCAGTCTGAGTGTTGTGAGCAAAGGAGCAGTCTCAGCCAGTGCAAAGGAGCTAAAGTTGATCTTGTGAGGCGTCTCTGCCGAGATGCGAAGTTCACGAAGGTTGGCGATGTTGCCGAGAGGTCGAAGCAGTACTTCAGCTAGAACATCCGAGCCTTCTGATAAGGTGATTGTGATTGAGCGTAGGTGTGGTAGGCGGCAGAGACTGGAGAATTCGGTTTGACAATCCGTCGAGCCGTCGATTCTGATCGAGACTGTCTCGAGGTAGGTACAGATCAGCGGGTGCTGTAGTGCTCTAGCTAGCGTTTCGTTCGATCTGAGGCGCCAGTGATTGAGCGCTGAGAACCACATCGGGCGAAGGAGTGTGTAGAAGCGATGATTGAGGGGAAGGTATTGACTCGCGCCGAGAGCGATTTCCGAGTATGTCGTGAGATGTTCCAAGATCTCCCTCAAATGGCCGAAGATGCGCCGGATGATCTCGTCGGGAAGTTGAGGAATCGAGGAAGAGTGACCACCTGAACACGACCTTGAGTCAGCTAGGCCATATAGACAGCTTCGGTGGACTTTGACTTACCTCCTGAAGCGTTACCAGCTGTTCCCATAGCTCCTGAACCCTTCTCGATCGATCTGTTTGATGAAGACGATGGAGTTGACCTGTTCAGCGAGGACGAGCGTAAGAGCGCTGTTTTCGGGTGTAAGAAGCACTTGCGAGCTTGCATGATAGTCAGAAGTCTGCCTTGTAGTCGTCGAGTCGAAGCAGCGAGTGTGGTAGGAAGGAGAAAGCGAAACTCTCTTCGAGCAGTCGTTTCAATCGCAATCACGTCTCCAGAGCTCCACGGTAGCGCGAGAACGTACACTGAGGCGGGTCAGTGCAAGAAGCAAGCGTTCAAGCGAATTTATCGTTATCGATAATTTGCGAAAAGCGAAGAGTCTTGTTTCGCAAGCTGAATTTCACGCTCGAGGGACAACAAAGAAGACCTATTGCACTCGAAGTATGGTGACGGCGCTTGCAAGTAGCTCCAGCTCAAATCATCTATACTCTCCCTCTTTTCCCGATCAAAGCGTCCAGCAATCTTGATCGAATTCGTCTTCTGCTGTCAATCTCGTCCACCTCACTTCTCTTCCTTCGTCGCGGGCTCGATAGGTGAAGATAAGGACCTTTGATCGTCGCAGAAACCCAAGAAGGACGCCGAGTTCTGGATAACAGACTTGCTGAGCGAATCCTGAGAGTTTCGAGACCTCCTCTGCGCTCGAATGCGTTGCGAAGAAGTAGGATCCGACAAAGTGGAGCTGAGTCATCGAAGGGAAGGTCGATAGGAGGGCAAACAGCGTTCGGAACGTGTGCTGAACAGTAAAATATTAGATCCTCTCCGCGACGAACAGAGCGAAGAGAGTTAGTTCACCTTGTTCCTCAATGAGCAATCTCCATCCAGCCTCAGCAGTCGCATAGACGAGATAGTCAAGCTAGTATCGGTAAGAGGGATCTCGCAAAGCCTAGATAGCTCGAGTCTCTGAATACCCGTGGACTCAAGCAGTCGTAAAAGCTTGTCGAGGTGTGTTCGTGTCGTTGAGATTGCTCCGTTGACGGTAGGTTCCATGGAGAAGTCCAGAGCCAGATGTCGTAGGGGAATCTGTGCCGGCGTATGCTGTGGCCGAGAGTGACGGAGGATCAGCTTAACTGTCGATAGGAAAAGAGAAAGAACGCACGTCTTCTGTAGAAACCGACGATTCAAGATGTTCGAGAATGCATTCGTCCCATGGCAAGCGTCCGTTGTGACTTCGCAGTGTCAATGAACGGAGACCTCGCCAGTTGGATTGCGGCAGATTCGACCATGAGCTCTCTGGCATGAAGGTGTGGTGTCGCTCGTCTTCGTTGCCGTCGGAGCCACGCAGCCAAAGAACGCCTTCGTCGTGACATACAAACTGAGGATGAGAATACGGCGTCTGGTCGTGATATTGGCCGTAGAAATCGTAGATCGCCCCCAATCCCGACTTCGCCCATAGTCCAATCAGCTGCAACGTCTTGATTTTTGCAACACCCTGAGAGAAGTTGAATATGGCTGTTTCGGACGTGGAGATCGTTCCGTGTATGGATAAATGGGTGAGACGAGGCAGGCGAACAATGACCGATCTCATGAGATTCGACAAAGAGTCGGTCAAAGCGACGTCGAGGTGAAGAAGTGCTGAGCGTCGGATATCGTCCTCGTTCAACCCAGCCAGGCGCACGTCGAATTGTTGTTCGTTGATCGAGAGTCGCTTGTACCAGAGAGGACGAGCGAGGAGGTAGATTCGTTTGTTGACGAGGATTTCGGCAATTCGAAGGGGTGTCGTACGAGTGATGGATTCGTACCGTTGTTCGTAGAACTCTTCGAGGATGGGGAGAAGGATGTCGTCGGGTAAATCGAGGAAGGAAGTAGGAGGTCGAGCAGATGAAGAAGAACCTATCGACAGCTCACGAGAGAGGTCAGCATAGCTTCCCAGACAGCTCTCTATACCTCTACATACCTCCTCCTGGTAGTGAGTGCCCTTCCTCCTCTTGTTTGATCCGTTTTGTTGACTGAAGTTGATCAAGCGACCTAGGGATTCAATCGGGATGAGGATCCATTCTGACTATTCTTGAATAGACTAGAGTACTTACATCGCAGATTGAGCTAACGAAACAGGCGCTGGGTGAAGTGAGAGAAGCGAGAAGGGGAGAAACTGGGAAATCGCTCAGATTCCTTCGCAATCCTCCTCACGTTTCCTCGACAATCCAGACGATTAAGGAGACAATCAGGCTGAAGTTCGACAGAAATAGTGATCCCGCGAGGAAGAGAAATTCGCTTCAAAACTTTTCTCTCTTTCGCAAAATTCCTAAAGTCGAAGACGAGTGTACAAAGGTCGAAACCGATTCGCTAACACGGTCTGGATTCGATCGTAGAGCTGGAGCTAGTAATGACTAAAAGTGGAACATTCACAGTGAATGAACGATGGAAGAGTGGACGATTGAAACAGGGAACGAACCGATGCTGACGGTTCAACCGGCGGTGATACTGCTTCCTGATTCTGAGGCAGAGCCCATCAGCCGTATATGTCGGATGCGACGACAAAGGCCGAGAAGAGCGCTTGAGATACCATAGGAAACGTTGATTGACGAATTTCGAGCGAAGACTTGGGAATGAATCTGTTCGACGACTTGAGCGGCACATGCAACGCTGCGATCGGTGACGCTGCACTCAGGCGCAAACGACCTCAATTGTAGATGAATGTGCATACCGCCTTCGATCAAGGCGACGAAGATCAGTATTCTGCGAAAACGACTCTTCGTTGGTGAAACTGCACTCAAGTCGACGACGACGACGACTCGAGCTGTTCGGACAATCTGTTTGATACGCTCAACTCTCTCGGAGGCAGACGCGACGCTACACGTCCGAGATTCCTTGAACAACTCTTCTCCTCCTCGAGAGCCACACTCGATTGCAATGGAATCCATTCGAAGACAAAACAGAAACGATCGCAATACAACATGACGAAGGGGACGAGTGTAACGAATAGAAGACATTGCGGAACGAGGGGATACAGAGAGGATAGGGATTGAACAAGGTGTTTTTGGGTGGGTGCAAACTCCTTTCGACGACGAGATTTCACAACACTTAGACGGTGTGAGAGACGTTGGCAGGGTTCTGTCCGAGAGCCTTGGCACGAGCCTCGAGCTTGGCAATCGACTTCTTTCCACCTAGAGACGAGGGAAAGTGAGGGAAGTGAGGGAAGAGAGGGGAGGGAGAAAGAAAAGGTCAAGGTCAAAGTCAGTTTCTGATCACAGACTTGACGAGTAAGGGGATAGGCTAAAGCTTACGGTGTCCTCCTCCCCAATGGTTGCGGGAAGATTCGTACTTCTCGGTGTAGTTGACCTTGATCGCAGAGACCAACTTTGCGAGTTCAGCCTTGTCTTCGGGCTTGACCTCTCCGAAAGCGAGAACCGAGGCAGTCTTGCGACCGACGACGGCACCGAGACGAGCCTTACCCTTGACGATGGTGTAAGGGATACCCATCTTGCGGCAAAGGGCGGGGAGGAAGACGACGAGTTCGATAGGGTCGACATCGTCGGCGATGACAACGAGGTTCGCCTTCTTGTTCTCGACCAACGAAACGACGTGGTTCAATCCAGACTTGATGAAGAAGGGCTTCTTCGACTCGTCAGACTTCTTGCCATCGGCGAGGTCAACCTTTCGAAGAATCTGAGCCAGATCATCTCGCAAGTCTCCTCTCATTTCCGCTGCTTCTCGCTCCGGCAGCCCTATCTAATCAGAGCAATGTGAGCGTGACACAGTAGTAGATGCCAATCTATGAGCTATGTACAATCTGTCTTTCTCCGACTGATCTCGCCGTCTCTCCTCACATCACACCCACGGCGTTCCCCTTCTCTTGCTGACCATTGATCTTGCTACTGCTATTCCGAAGCTGCCAACAAGAACGAGCCCGCCAGCGACGCAAGCAGCGATCGTGTACCCTTTCTGACCTGGATAAGCCGAAATGATACCTCCCGACCTAAGTCACGCAACGTTTCAGCCCAGATTTGAAGGGGAGCGAGAGAGTCAACTCACATTGGTGTACCGACTAGGGCGAAAGGAGATTGAGCGAGGAAATTCATCGCAAGTCGAATTCCGATCGAAGACATGTCAGTGGTGAGAGATGCGACAGACCTGAAAGAGAACCGAGTGATCAGCGATTTATGACGAGAGAAGAGCGGGAAAGATAATGGGCTCACGCAGGCAGCATCGATACGAAAGTACCTTGACAGAAACCGAAAATCAGGCAGAAAACGATGGTACCAGCTTTCGTCTTTAGAAGACCGATCCAAGCGAAGATCAAGATGCCAGACATTGTACAACTCGGCTGTGGGAAGGAGAGCGTAAACGTTGCGCTCAGTCGAGGCTGAGAGGCAGACGAGAACGTACGACGAGAACAGTGAGCGCTCCATATGAGTCAGCAAAGTACTGTATAATTTACCATTGGTCATCAGCGTCGTTGACGAAATTGGCAGGAAAGGAGTAACGTACGTTTGGAATCGTTCGTCCGAAGACCGACGCTGCGTTGAGAATGGATAAAGAGTAGAACGCGATATCCTTGTCGACGCCGTGAAACATCGCATACTGCTCATTGTACTGATGAGGCGAGAGCAGCGAGTCAGCCAGATTGTTCGAGAGAAGGCGGGGTTTGCAAAGGAGAGAGACTCACAAAGATGGGCAGATACAAGCCTAGCCAAACAAAGGCAGCTCCGAAAGTGTAGACCGTGAACGGAAGATCCTTGAATACCGCGAAGTCGAGAAATCGACCAGATTTACGAGGAGGTAAACGAGCGTCAATGACGAGAGTTGCGGAGATCAAGCATCCGACGACGATGAAACCGGCGATTCTGATGGCCCAACCGAATCCCACCGAGTAGATGAGCTTGTTGAGCATCGAAGGAAACATGACTCCTCCGAGGGAGCTGCGAAAGGAATGGCGTATTGTCAGCTCCGAGTTTCTGGTTGAGTCGCTGAAAACGTCGACTCACCTTCCCGTAGCAAGGAAGCCAAGAGCGAGCGATCTTCTCTTCTTGAAATAATGAGATACTGCTGAGCATGCTGGCAAGAACAGGATACCAGAAGCGAGCTGCAGCAGAAGTCACGAGTCAGTAAGCTATCAAACTCGCAGGTTTCGATAAAGTCGACTCACACCGCAAGCTACGCCTTGAGCGAGGAAGAACTCGGCGTACGACGACGCGTATGATAGACCGAAGAGTCCCGCCGTATAGATCAATAGCCCAATCACCATCAGATGTTTGACGTATCCAGCGTCGAATGTCTTGCCGGAGATCACTGCCGTGAACAGAACAGCTGCTATTTGAAAGCTACCTATCCACGCTATCTCGCTCTCACTGGAAGAAGGACGAAGGTGGATGTCAGCGTCGAATCGTCAAATCGTTACGATGCAGCGAGCGAGGGACTTACGTATAATCTGATAGCGAGTTCTCGATAGTATACGACAAGATGACTCCGAACGAGTTGATGTAGCCCCAGGTCGCGAACGAAACAGACCAAGCTCCGGCGACGACTCTGCGCAATCGAAGATCAAAGAAAGTCAGTTTCGTTCATTCGAGATCAATTCGCAAGAACTGTCGTTTCTCTCGTTCCCTCCTTTCTTGGCCTCATGCTCCGTGAGCTCACCACGAGAGAATTGTCGACTTACAGCCACGCTCTCAGACCGCCATCAGGGAAATCATCCGCTCCTTCTCCTTTCGCAACTTTCTCTTCCCCCTTCTCCTGTCCTGCTTTCAACCCGTCCGTTTCTTGTCGTCTCGCTTCTTCCTTCTCCCTCTCGATCTGATCCAAACTTTCGTAATTCTCTGGTGGATAGTACCGTTCGAGGTGTTGATGCGGATGAGGAGGTAGGTTGAGGTGAGGAAGATGGGGATGCTGCGATTGACCAGGATCTTCTACTTCTCCAGATTGTTTATCTGCTGGTTTCGAGAGGGATTTGACTGTAGAATCGAGGTTGTTGTGAGAAGGTAAGTCGACCAAAGTTGGTGAGCGGGAAACTGCTGCTGAAGCTGTTGGTGTTGGTGCTTGTGAGTCCCATCCTTCGGTCGACATTTCCGATAGAGCAGGTCCAGAGCAAAGTCGAGGGGAGGAGAGGGAGAGAAAGAAGCATTCTGTGAGTAAAAAGTGAAGGTCGGCAGAAGCAAGCATGAATCGGCAAAGTTCTCCGAAGCGCGGGAAGTATAAGGTGCTACCCGGGGTAGGGAAAATGCGAAGGTGAAGGACGGAGGAGGCCAGCCTGAGGGAAGATGAGATGGGAGAGCGAGGATGAGAGCGTACCTCATACTTGCTTCCTATGGGTTCTCGATACTGTTGATGGCACTCAAGAGAAGCTACCTTGCCACTCCTCATCAGCAGCAGATTGACCCCGTTTGAGACTGTGGAGGAAGGAGGCCCACAAAACTTCGTCCAATCGAGTTGCCGCGGGTAGCTGAGAGAGAGCTTGAGAGGTCGTGTGAGAGGGAGAGGTATAAGTGACCGATTGCTGAGAGTGAGGCGAGGTGATGAGCTTGAACAAAGTTGAGAAAGGAAGGAAGAGGAAATCACCAACATAATTCGCAAGTCGAGGAATGCAAATTGAGATATGATATGGCAGTAAAGTACAACAAAGTCTATACAGCTACACCCATTTCGTCCCCTTCTCTCTCGATACGACCCACCACGAAGCGGCATTGATAGCTGAACCGACGAGAACGAAAACTCCCGAAGCGCAAAACGCTCCAATATAGGATCCATTCTCGCGTACAATGATCGCTCCAGTCAATGGTGTACCCTGCAGAAGGTCTGGTTTAGCCTGAGGGAACAGGAGGACGAGAGGAAAGGGGCTCACTGTTAATGCGGTGACGGAAACAACGAGAAACATCGTCGCTGTCCGATGTCCTACTTCTCCCATATTCTTCGTCATTGAAGCTACAGTCGCGGGCATCATCGACACGTCTAGAGCGAGCACGCATGTGAGTCAGCACAAAGAACAACGGTAGGGATCAGAGTGAAAGAGAACTGACAAGCTCCGCTCGCAAACCCAAACAGGATCGAGAAAACCACGACTCCCGCTGCCGTTCGACACATCGGAAGGAAGAGGAAGATGAGAATGCCGGATAAGATGCAATTCGGTATCAGAATCGTGAGAGGTCCGTAAGTATCCGCTAGCCACTGCAGGATCTCGAAGAAAAGGGTCAGCAAAACCAATGAAGACCTATTGAGCGAGAGTTGACACACGTTTGGAATGATCCGACCGAAGACACTAGCAGCATTGAGAATCGAGAGAGCGTAGAAAGCCAAGTTGCGGCTCACTCCATTTTCGATCGCATCTATCGGATTGAGCAAATTTGAGATCAGCTGAATGACGAGGATACAGGGAGCAGAGGACAGCGTACAGTCTTGAATGTAGAAGTAAGGCGAGTACCTGTGGATCCGGGTCAATGAAGAAGAATCGTCAGTCAGGCAACGCAAGCTTTCGCAAGAATCCTAGCACTAGACTCACATTCCCCACTGCAAGTAGAAGAGCTCTCGTCAGCGCCAGCACAGGGCTACTACAGAAAGTAGAGAGTAAGACTTGCCATGATGACCGTTTCACCTATCACGAACAGTAAGAAACCCAATTCTTTCAACGGTTTGAAATCGAAAATCTTCTCAATTTTGCGAGGCGGCAGTCGTGAGTTGATCGTGAGATTCGCAATGATGAGTAATCCGAGGGTGAGGAAGCCGACTGCTTTGAGACGACCTGATCAGTCGATAGTTTCGCTTGAAAGGGGGAAGCGAGCGAAAACTGACCTGCTCTCACGGTCCAAGCGAATCCGATTTGAGTGAAGAGTCGATTGAGCATGATAGGATACACGACTCCTCCGATTGAGCTTCCTGTCGCTAGAACTCCCAAAGCCGTCGCTCGTCGGTATTTGAACCAGTGCGAAACTGAACTTGCTGCTGGTAAGAATGCGATACCGGATGCGAGCTATACGATCGCGAGCGAGGTTAGAGGCAGTAGAGGTCGATCATGATCATGGAAGGGCCTCTGCGATATGTCTCAGATCTGACGATAGACCGAGAAGGAGGAGTTCTGGTAAAGTAGGATTCGGGACTTACGCCGCAAGCGAGACCTTGCGCGAGGAAGATCTGCCAATACTCAGTAGCGTACGATAGCCCAAACAGTCTGGAAGTGAATGTCTGCAGTCAGTACAGTCTCTTCCCGGAGCGAGCAGTAAGGAGAAATAAAACTCACCCTGCTGTATAAAGCACAGTCGCGACGGCGAGCAGATACTTGATCTTGCCAGCATCGAACAACTTCCCAGCGAATATCGCACATGCTAGAACAGTGGCTAGTTGGAACGACCCGATCCAACTTATCTCGGACGGACTGCGAAACGAAAGACGTGAGCCCGGTACTCGAAGGTAGCGAGGTCTCAGCATACCTCTTATCCGCCAGCTGATGATCCTGATAGTATGTCTGAAACGCACCGAAGCTGTTTGTAAAGCCCTGCGAGGGTCAAAATGGAATCAGCATTCGCAATGATATGAAATCCAAGACGTTCGACTGCCTTGCATGCAATCTATCGACTGCGACTTACCCAAGACGTGAAAGAGATACACCAGGCACCGCCAACGTTGCTGTAGGAGCAGAATGCAGCCGAGAACGGATGAGCCGATGGGAGGAAATCTTGCGAAACGAGACTCACCTCCAAGCTCTCAACCCTCCATCAGGGAATTCAATCACTGCCGGTATACTTGATGCCTCTTCATCTGCTTTGTCTATATCCTCGCTTCTTGTTCTGTTGCTCTCGAGTTCCCCTTCCCGCCCCACCTCAACCTTTTCTCCCTCTTCTCTCCCCTCTCCTGCCTCTTGACTTGTCGCGTAGGTCGCTGCCGGTAGCCTCTCTACTATACGACGTGACCGTGGTCGCTCTGTGCTTTCCATCCTGCGAAGTTGAGGAGCGAAAGGGAGCTAGAATTCTTGAAGGGGCACGAGAGTCTAGTTGAAGGAGTCGTGCCGGGGTGTAGATCTAAGAATTCTGGTGGATTGACAGCTGGATACAGGGGATGGTAGCTGAGTGTTGAGGCGAAGAGAGGAAGCCGCGGTTCCGTTGAAGGGGAATTTTCGTCCAACTTCCCTGCCGAAATCGGCAGCTTGCCAACTGAATTTAGCTCTTGCAGTTGGAGTAGTTCAGACTCGCTGCGTCGAAATCCGTGGATTTTCACAACATTTATCGAAATTTTCTCTGTTTCTGAAGAGGTTGTTTGAGTTACAGAGGGTACTGAGCCAGTCGTATTAGTCCTGAATTAAGCGAGAGCTGCGGGAGATTTACTGGAAGTCAAAAGTGACCTCAAAATCTCGCGAAACGAGTGTCGCCTCTCTTCCCTCTTTCAATAACCACAGAATGCTTCGATCTACCGCGAGAACAACCCACACGATTATCAAGAGATCACTGGGAAGCGTCAGAACCAAAGCAACCCCGTCTCTCAGCCCTGACATCGATTCGCCTTCTACATCTCAAACCTCTTCTCCAACTCCCGACAAGGATCAAGCTACCCTGAAAGCCGTACGTGTAATCTCAGGCAACTATCAGGACTCGCTTAAGCTGATCACATTGTCACTATCTAGTCTACAACTCCCATTATTGAATCACCTTCAACCGAAAAGAAGCGGAAAGTCAGATCACCTACAGATCCAGCTGCCGATTATCAGAAACTATTAGAAGAACGCTTTGGTGGAGGAGAATCTGCAGCGTTGGGGCAGTTGGTCGATGGAAAACCGCAAGGAATGGCAAGGAATGTTCAGAGGAATATGTTTAGGTTGATTTGAGGGAGGTCTCGGTCCATGGTTCAGGTACATAGCTTCAATTGTTGTTCTAGTACGTAATGCTTCATTCAGGTTATCGGATGTATGCTGATTATGCTCGTTCCCTCGCAGGTTTTCTCAATCTCGCAATTGTTCGTTTCTCTTTTTCAGCAGGTCTCTTCTTTGCCAATGCACCGCATATTCAGTCGCGGCTACTGCATGAGGCGCCCCTTCTCGTGGTTGTCGAGAAGTTTCGTTCGGACCTCAAGTTCATCTGAGCAAACACAGCGCTTCCTTCATCCCTGCGATCTCGGTTCAGGTCGTCGCGCATTCGCCCTGACATGCGCATTACTCACTGACATGAAGCGGTGATGTAACGATGAGTATATGAGTTGACGCGAGTGATAGGTGAGTAGCTTCGAAATTCGAAAATCGCTGAAAGTTATTGAACTGATCTCTGCTTCATGACGCTCACAGGCCTCAATGTTCAGAACGAACTCCGAAGATTAGGTCGCTCTACGCTGGCGATATGTGGGAAAGCTCACAATCAATGCGCTGCTTCGAGACTCGAGCTATATCTCGTTCATTCCCTATCTTCGTCCCTTTCTCCTTCTCGTTCTCCCTCTCATTCTCAATCTTCGCCCTCCGATGCGCTGATGTCCCTTCCGCGCAGTTGAAGGGTATAAATTATGTTTCCCCCCTCCATCTCTCTCCTTCTTCTCTCTTCTTCACTTTCTCTCACTCCTTCACTTCACTTCACTCCTCAACTACAAGAACACTCTCTCAACAACACTCTCAACCTCCAAGACTAGTTCAAGCCGACAATATGCGCTACTCTACCACTTCCCTCTTCTTCTCTTCCCTCTCACTCTTCACTCTCGCAACTTTTTCAATCGCTTCTCCAATCTTCAAGAGGGGAGTCAACGAAGGAGGAGGAGGAGTATCTGAATATGAAGGAGGAATGAACGGTCTATCTGGATTAGGAGATAGTGAGCTACCCTCTCTCTCCTTTCTCTGACTTCTCTCGAGCTGACTCTTTTCGTTGATTCCTAGTCCTCGGTCTCGGAGGAGGATCAATCTCACCTTCCTTCCTCTCTACTCTCGACCTCTCTAAACTCTCTGAAGCTCAACGCGCTCAACTCCTCCTCGCTCTCCAACACTCCTCTTCTTCGAAAGACAAGGTCAAGTTCAACGAGAAAGATTTCAACGAATTCAAAGCCAAGAATCGTCTCAAGGTCAATGAGGATGAGAATCAAAAGGATTTGACTGATGAGACGCAGGACAAGTTGGAGAAGGAATTGGAGGAGAAGGAGAAAGAGGGAAAGGGAGGAGGAGGGATCTTGAGGAGGAGGACTTTTGGTGATTTCTATGGTTATGGGGGAGGAGGGTTAGGTGACGGATTTGGTGGATTTGGAGGAGGAGGAAGGGAGAGTGAGTATGGATCTGGATTCGAAAGAGGAAGGTTTGAGGAGATTGGAAGGGGACAAGGATTCGAGAGCGGAGGAGGAGGGCTCTATGATGGAGGGGGAGGACTTTTCGATGGAGGATTCTATGGAGGAGGAGGAAGGGAAGAATGTGGAGGTTACGAATGTCGTTACATTGACAAGAGGGGAGGAGAAGGATTCGATGGTGAGTTCTCTCGACTTTTCTTTCTCACTTTGAGCTCGACTGACTCTGCTGTTGGTCTAGGTGGAATCTACAACGACGATCTTGGAGGAGGATACTCTGATCAATTCGGACGATTCCACAAGCTAAAGTTGAAAGTCTCTCAAGATAATGATCGATTCCTCGACGTCAACGATCGTTCTCACCATTTCAACCTCGACAAGGATCAAGCGCTCGATTCCAAGAAGTACAACGAGGTCAGCTTTGAGAAGGAGAATGAGAACCAGGACGAAGATGCAGCAAAGTTGGCTATCGATTTGGAGAAGCTTAGGGAAGAGGAGGAATTGAGGAAGAAGGAGAAGGAAGAGGGAGGAGGAGAAGGGGGAGGAGTAGACTTCTTGTAGATCTTCTAGAACTTCTTGGACTTGATTGCTGTCTTGTTTCCAAGGCGAGACGGAGAGACAAGCTTCAGAGAGTCGCGAAATTGCGGGAAAGGTTTTTCTATAACTTCGACACGAGCCGGTATAACAGCAAATCAGCAGCTCGAAGACAGACAGGAACGAGTTAAGTTCACAAATGTCGAATGAGTGAGGACAAGGTCAAAGAGAGGATTAGAGGAGAGGATAGTGAAGAAGAAAAGAGGAATCGTCGACAAAGCTTTCGACTCAGCGTTTGGAAGGGTTCGTTCGGAACCACTCGGAGGGAATAAGAGGAGTCGAAGAGGATCAAAATCGACGAGATAGCCCGTAGATAGCTCGAAAGATCGAACGTGCTTGTTTCGTTCTCCCTCGAAGAAGAGTCGAATCCTTCGTTCTGAACAGAGTCAATCGAGAAGAAGCCGCGACAATTCGAAGCAAACTCGTAGACTGTCGAGGAAAGGAAAGAAAGAGAAGCGAAAAAGCAAAGTTTCAAGCGTTTCAAGCGAGGTTCGAAAGTACGTGAGGAATTCAAAGCGATTCTACTACCGACCTGTAATACTCCATCTCCTCTTCCCATTCCTCTTCAATCTTCAACGATTCCACTGCATCTCCCGTGACTTCGATTTCCTCCTTCTTCGCAAGCGCTAGGAATTCCTTGAGTCCTTCTCGACTAAACTCGTCCGTCCACTCTGCCAACTCCCAACCGAGATCTTCGAGGTTCGACTTCGCCAGCTCCTCTCTTGTAAACTCCCTCGGCACAGGTTTCCCTCGTACGGCGTCGACATTATTCAGCACGAGTTCCTTCAAAGTTTGAACCTTCGTACTTCCCGACACAACCTTTGTGAGCGTTGAGATAGAGAAGTCGCAAGCGTCGAGCAATTCGATGTGTTCGAGTGGCGGGCTCGGGAGTGCGCTCATCACTTCTTCGAAAGAGACGTCGATGTCGAGTTGAATTGCCCTGAGGTGCGTGAAGAGTCGCAAGGGCGTCAGGGCAGAACTGAGGATCTGATTGGTACCTGCAGCGATTTCGCCGTTTGGCATCAATAGGGCGAGGAATTCGACCTGGTGAGGTTGTTGTACCTGAGCCAGAAGCTCGCGCATTCCAGGGAACGAGTCTGCGGTGTTGAGAATTCGGAGATACGCCATCGATGGTATTGATGCGATAATCATTCCGGCGTATTCGGAAGCAGCTAGAGGACCCTGCAATGCGATTGCACGAAGATGTGGGGAGAATGGGCGAGATTTGTCGATTCCTCCTGTGTTTCGAGCGACGGGAGTGAGATGTGGTGTATGTTGAGTCGTGTCGAGTACCAGTGCCTCCAGAAGCTGATACTGAGGAAGACTTGAGAGCAGTAGGTATTCGAAGGGATCTCGATGTGACTCGAAAGAAGCTTTAAGCTGTAGGTTGACGAGGGTGGAAAAGAAGGGGTAATCGCTTTTGTTGGGAGGAGAGAGTAGAAGGCTTGCGATACGGGAGGATCCGGAGACTCGAAGCCTTTGCAAGCTCGAGAGTCGAGAAAGTAGGTTGAAGACGGCATCGTTCGAAGGGAAGTTTGGATCCTTAGTTTGGATTTCCGATTCGCCGTTCTCGAAAGTCGGGATCTCCAATTTGAATGCGCAGGTAAGCCTCATGAGATCAAGTCGTCTTCGAGATGTTTGGCAGAGTCGATCGAGTTGTTCGTAGCTCGAAAGAAGGATGTCACGATAGAAAGTGCGTTGAAACGAAGGAAGAAGGTGTTTCGAAAGGGGACCAGTGAGGGGTTCTTTCTCAGTGTGAACGAGGTCGAAAATGTCGTCGAGGAGCTCATTCGGGAGCAAGGAGAGACGGTCCATCTGCGAGAGAGGAAGCGAGAAGAGATGAGTCTGAATCGAAGAGGAGAACGAGAAGAAAGGAAAGCAGCGCACCTTGCGACTATCCATAGGATACCTAGTACTCTTCTGATCGTATTCGAGTCGTTCTCAGTCGTTCTTATGAGTCGAGAGTGAATGATTCAAGACGAAAAGATGAATTCACTTCTCCCTTGCTCTCCTCCTTCACCACTCCAACATGACTACGAGTACAGCTCATCAGCAAGTCCTAGACTTCCTCACTGCAGGTGATTACTATTCAGCGCATCAGAAAGCGAGAACTACGGCAACTCGATTACTCGCTCCACCTCGTCGAGGAGGTCCCTCTCCAGGCTCGACTGCGACTCTCCCCTACGACAAAAAGGCACAGGAAGCTGGTCAAGGTCTGTGGGATGCTTCGAGGAGGTTACTGGAGAAGGGTCAAGTCGGCAGTGGAGTCGATTTGGCCGTCATGTTGATCGAAGACGTGTGGAGAGCGAGAGAAGTCGGTTGTGGAAAAGAAGAGCGAGGTGAGCTACCGTTCCATCTACCTGTCATACCAAACCGAGTCCTGTTCAATCCAAGGACTGTCTCGTGGAGATGACGAGGTCGCAAGGGAGGAATATTCGAACTTGTGACTGACATATGCCTCGCTCCGATTTACAGACAAGATGATTCAGCTCATCGCTCTCACTGGTCCTGCTGGAGCGTGGAGGAAGACTTTGACCGATTGCATCTTCTCGTAAGTTCTTCGAAGAGCGCTTTCCTCGAGTTCTGATGATTGACCCTGTCTTCTTTCGAAAGATGGAGTGCAAAGACTGGATCTGGACCTTCGGGAGATGTCGAGATTCATCAGTATCTCGGAGAAGCTTTCTACAAAGGTCCGGTTTCACTCGGCTTTTCTGCTCTCTTCGACGAGTCCTGACGTTCCTACGCTTTTCATCTTCAGAGTTGAACTACCATCAAGCCTCTCTACATCTTCTCGTCTGCCCGACACAGAGCGCTGCTCGCACCTTGGCCGACGTGCTTTTCGACTGGAGTAAATTAGACGAAGAGGGTCAAACTGCCGTCGGTCGTTACGCTGCTCGCGGTACACTCAGGTACGATCAGAGCTTTCTTTCAACATCGCTGATGTCGCACTGACCTGAGACCGTATTTTGCAGTTACCTCGAATCGACCGCTATCCTCGCTGCTCGCACTTTCCTTTCTCACTTCCTCTCTCTCGCACTCGCGGCCTATCCCTCTCTCCTCGTCGTCCGATTCCCCTATCCCCCTCCCGGTACCCCTCTCGCCAATTCCCCTTCCCCTCCAGCATCCGATGAACTCCTCATGACGAAGCTAGCATCTCTCAATTTCCTCCAACTCGCCGTCCGAGCCGCTCAAGCAGGTGTCGGAGAAGCAGTAGAGAAACAGAAGGCTAGTAATGGAGAGATGAGGGCGATTAGGGGTCAAGGAACGAGAGTTTGGCAAGGTTTGGTAACGAGGTATGAAAAACAGATCCCTTGGTTGAAACAAGGGGAACTCAAGGAGGTAAGTCTACAAATGCTCTACGCTTCTCTTCTATCTTCAGAGCGCCACATTGACACCAGCGGCTTTCTTCTGTTGTAAACAGTCAATCGCAGCTCTCGGTGAAATTTACTTTGGCATCAAACCTGCTAGGCAAGGCAACCCGCTCATGGATATGATGGCCAACATGTTTGGAGGAGGTGGTGGAGGGGGAGGTGGAATGCCTGCTTTAGGTGGGAGATGAGAGATCGTAGTTAATAGCCTTCGTAATCTCGCAAAGGTATACCCAAGTTCAGTACTCTGTCGAATCGCTTCCGGTCTTTTTCGTCGACGTTCTACACGTCAAGTAGCGCATATTGAGAGTCGTGGCGTCATCGTGAGCATTCATTGAATAGCTTCCCGACGTCGAAGAACCTCGAAGAATGAAAATTCAGTTTCGACGAGTTTTGATCGATCCGACGGCCTCCACTCGCAACGAAGCGATTCGTCGATGATCTGCAAACGGAGCCAGTCGATCCGGTTCGCTATAGTAAGATTGGAAATGACTTGAGTGGGGGTTTTTGACTTTGACGACATTTTTTTGATAAAAAGTTGGAAAAACCTCGCGGCAAACCCTTTCCTCTCCTCTCCCTCTCTTCTCCTTCACTTTTCAAGACTCATCCTCGCATAAAAGGTTAGTACAACCTTCCTTCTCCCCCTCATGAAGGACCAGCTGATTCCCTTCTTCCTCTCTCTCTCCTTCAACCCCCACTCTCGCTCTCTCATTTTAACCTTTTTGATTCGTGTCACTTCTTCCCCCATCTCTCACAGTATAATACAAAATGGTCGCTACTGTCGAACTCAACAACGGACTCAAGATCGAACAAATCGGTTTCGGAACCTGGCAATCAGCTCCTGGAGAGGTCAAGGCCGCTGTCGAAGCCGCCCTTAACGCTGGTTACCGTCACCTCGATCTCGCAAAGGTTTATCAAAACCAGGTAAGCTTCTACTTCCGTGTGAACTAGGGAGAAAGAGCGAAAGTTGACGTAGAATACGTTTCATTTTCATCGCAGAACGAGGTCGGTGAGGGTATCAAGGCTGCTGGTGTCAAGCGTGAGGAGATGTTCATCACCTCCAAGCTCTGGAACAACTCCCACAAGCCCGAGAACGTCGAGGCTGCCCTCGAGGACACCTTGAAGGAACTTCAACTCGAATACCTCGACCTCTACCTCGTGAGTTTCGCTGCCTCGTTTCCTCATTGCTCGTTTCCTCGAACCCTTCGAGTCACGGAGCATCCCCTGGCTCCTCCTCGAACCGAAAAGAACCGTCCTGACTCAGTATTTCGACGATTCAGATCCACTGGCCCGTTCCCTTCGTTCCTGAGGGAGACCTCGCTAAGAACCTCTTCCCCAAGGACGGTGACGAGACCAAGATCGATCAAGAGACCACTCTTGTTGACACATGGAAGGCTATGGTCAAGTTGCTCGACGGCAAGAAAGTCAAGGCCATCGGCGTCTCCAACATGAACGCCGAGATGATCGATGCTATCACTAAGGCTACTGGAACCGCTCCCGCTGTTAACCAAATCGAACGTCACCCTCTCCTTAAGCAACCCGAGCTCATCGCCCACCACAAGAAGAACAACATCCACGTTACCGCTTACTCTCCTCTCGGAAACAACACCATCGGTGCTCCCCTTCTCTTCGAACACAAGGAGATCAAGCGAATCGCTGAGAAGAACGGTGTCGAACCCGCTCAAGTGTGAGTTCCAAACTTCGATTCCTCCTCGCTCCCTGCAAAGTTCGAGTACTGATTCTCAGCTTCTACGCTTCATAGTCTCATCGCATGGGCTACCGTCGGTGGACACTCTGTCATTCCCAAGTCTGTCAAAGAGTCGCGCATCAAGTCGAACTTCAAGCAAATCGAACTTTCCAAGGAGGACATCGAGGCTATTGACAAGATTGAGGAGACCGACGGTACCAAGCGATACAACGTCCCCATGACCTACTCTCCCAGATGGCCTATCAACGTCTTCGGTGAGGATTCGGAGAAGTCTGCCAAGGAGTCGATCAAGATTGGTGCTTAAAAAGCGAGTTTATAGAATTCTCTCTTTGTGACATAGAAAAACCTCGTAATGAAGTACCCTTTAGTTATTACCCATCAATCCTCGTCCTGCGCCTTTCTGCTTCCGAGAGCTGTCCGTCTGGACGAGCTGCGAATCGGGAGAAGACGATAGAATTCTGTTCGCAAGAATCGGGTCTCTTCGAATGTCACCCTCGAAGGCTTCGTCAACTGCTAGAGACGAATATGTAGCAGTCGTAGAGCGGCTGGACTGCACATAACTTCAGAGCAGCTCCATATAGCGAGAAGAAAGCGAAGCGCAAACGACGAATAGAAAAGTTGATCCCAATTTTCTCCAATCACGCGTTCATTTCAGCACTTTCCAGTCGCCTTAATTCTCTCGTCGTCGGCAGTGAACGGCTCGCAGAAGGTGACGCCACGAATGTCGCTCCTCAACTGTTGAAGGGGGTACAAAGTTTTCATTCCCATTGCGAGACGAATAAAAAACTACTCAATCGCTAGAAGAGCCTCCTCGAAGCGTCCCACAGCCCTTGAGCAGCTTCCTGAGCCTTCTTGTCGTACGGGAGAATCGCGGTGGAGCCTGGAGAGGGACCTCCTCGACGAGGTGGAGCGAGTAATCGAGTTGCCGTAGTTCTCGCTTTCTGATGCGCTGAATAGTAGTCACCTGCAGTGAGGAAGTCTAGGACTTGCTGGTGAGCTGCGCTCGTAGTCATGTTGAAGTGGTGAAGGACAAGGAACAAGAAGAAAGCGAATCCATCTTTTCGACTTGAATCATTCACTCTCGACTCGAAAGAACGCATTAAAACGACTCGAATATACTCAGAAGAGTACTAGGTATCCCATGGATAGTCTCAAGGTGCGCCGCTCTCCTCTCCTCTCGTTCTCCTCCTCGATTCAGACTCATCTCTTCTCGTTTCCTCTCTCGCAGATGGATCGCCTCTCCTCACTCCCGAATGAGCTCCTCGACGACATCTTCTACCTAGCTCAGACTCGAAAACAACCTCTCACTGGTCCCCTCTCGAAACGCCTTCTTCCCCTCTTTCTATCGAGACATCCTTCTTTCGAGTTACGAACAACTCGATCGACTCTGCAAAACGTCGCAAGCTCGACCTGACCTCGCTGCTCTCACTCACGCACTGTCCCTGAACATACCCTTCGACGAATCGACTGACACGGAGGACAGTTTCGAGATCGAGGATCCTGGATCACCTGAAAGCAGCGCTGTCACCGGCCTGTTCCGCCAACTCCTCCGACTGCAGCAACTTTCGATCTCAGGCTCATCACGAATAGCAGCTTTGACCATCGCTCCCGCCTCGATTTATTTCGGCTTTTGCTCTACTTTGCGCAATCTCGAACTGGAGTCGACATTCTTCCATTGGCAGGACCCCCTCCGCGCCATCTTCGTCTCCTCTCTTCGCTCCTACTACAAACTCAAACGCCTGACCTTGCAAATTACTCGCACCGCCGCTTCTGTCGTCTCGCCGGAACCCCATGATCCCGGTCTTGTCAAGCACGTTCAACCACTCCCATCGTCTCTCGAAGGTTTCGGGCTATGTGGGCCGCTCTTCACTTCCAGGTACGCTGAAGGGCTCGTCAAAGCCATCCCGTCACTCGCCCAAACCGTCCTCGCCAGCGATGGTGAGTCAGTCGAAGGATTGTCGAGAATTCTTCGATGTATCCAGCAACCAGACCTCCTTGACTACCTCTCAGTTCTCATGAGCGGCGTACACGTATTATCCGCCGATACCCTCGGTTATCTCCGACTCTTCACTCGCCTCAACATGATTGCCTTGGACATCAATATCCCTCCTCAGCATTTGTTTCCCGTTCTCGCTGAGCTACCACTGCAACAGATCACCCTCTGTTCAAGTACACCAGCCCCTACGGAACAGCTAGTCACTCTCGTCTCCGGCAATGAGAAGATCAAAACTCTCAAACAACTGAAGCTGAACACTGTCGACGCTGTTCGAGGGAAACCTGTGCCGAGGGAGTTTACAAGAGAGGAGCTGGCGAAGTTGAACCTCGAAGATCTCGGTTGGGAGTTGGCAGAGTGGACGGACGAGTTTAGTCGAGAAGGACTCAAGGAATTCCTAGCGCTTGCGAAGAAGGAGGAAATCGAAGTCACGGG
>Ga0308170_10001364_pt1 | contig 23708 bp, 20 predicted proteins | sample PhyBR2_2_FD_202136 | JGI IMG/M metagenome (GOLD analysis project Ga0308170, IMG submission 202136) | Phyllosphere microbial communities from UC Gill Tract Community Farm, Albany, California, United States - DLSLSB.R2 | ecosystem: Host-associated > Plants > Phyllosphere > Unclassified | place...
AGCGCCGCAAGCCGAACTGGAGACGCTCGCCGCTCAGCTGCGCCGGCGCCACTGGCAGGACCAGGGCAGCCTGGACCTGGCGCCGGTGGGCGACTTTTCGCTGTACGACCAGGTGCTCGACATGAGTTTCACGCTGGGGAACGTGCCGGCCCGCGCGCTCGGCCAGGGGGGCGCCGGCCTCGACGCCTATTTCCGCGTCGCGCGCGGCCGCTCGGCGGGCGACGCGGCCTGCGCCTGCGTGCACGCCGGCGAAATGACCAAGTGGTTCGATACCAACTACCACTACATCGTGCCCGAATTTTCAGGCGCGACCACATTCTCGCTGGACGCCTCGCGCCTGCTGGACCAGCTGCGCGAAGCGCGGCGACTTGGCGTGCCCGCCAAGCCGGTCATCCTCGGACCGGTCAGCTACCTCTGGCTGGGCAAGGCCGTGGACGGGGCCGACCGCCTGGCGCTGCTGGCGCGCCTGCTGCCCGTCTACGTGGATTTGCTCGAACAACTGGCGCAGGAAGGTGCCGATTGGGTCCAGGTCGACGAACCGGTGCTGGTCACGGAACTCGACGCCGCCTGGCGCCAGGCCTTCGTCACGGCCTACGAGGCTTTGCGGGGCTCGCGCGCCAGGCTGCTGCTGGCGACCTATTTCGGCACGCTGCAGGACAACCTGGAACTGGCGTGCGGCCTGCCGGTGCAGGGCCTGCACGTGGATGCGGTGCGCGGCCGGGCCGAGGTCGACGCGGTGGTGCGGCGCTGGCCGCGCGAGCGGGTGCTGTCGCTGGGCGTGATCGACGGCCGCAACATCTGGAAGACCGACCTGCACGCGACGCTCGAATGGCTGGAGCCGATCCACGGCCTGCTCGGCGAGCGCCTGTGGATCGCCCCATCCTGCTCGCTGCTGCACGTGCCGGTCGACCTCGCCGGTGAACAGGGACTGGACAGCGAAGTGCGCGCCTGGCTCGCCTTTGCCCGCGAGAAGCTGGAGGAACTCAGGGTGCTCGGCCTTGCGCTCAACAAGGGGCGCGTGGCGGTGCAGGAAGCCCTGGTGGCCAACCATGCCGCGGTCAGCCGGCGGCGCCGCTCGGCGCGCGTGCATAACGCGCGGGTAGCGCAAGCGCTGGCCGGCATCGAGGCCGGCCGGGCCCGCCGCACCAGCCCCTACGCCGCGCGCGCCGCGCGCCAGGCCGAGCTGCTCGCGCTGCCGGCCTACCCGACCACCACCATCGGCTCCTTTCCGCAGACGGCCGAGATCCGCGATGTGCGCAAGCGCTTCCGCCAGGGACAGCTGGATGAAGCGGCCTACCGGACGCAGATGCGGGCCGAGATCGCGCGCTGCGTGCGCGAGCAGGAAGCGCTGGGCCTGGACGTGTTCGTGCATGGCGAAGCGGAACGCAACGACATGGTCGAATACTTCGGCGAGCAGCTGGACGGCTTTGCCTTCACCGCGGCCGGCTGGGTGCAGTCCTATGGATCGCGCTGCGTCAAGCCGCCGATCCTGTTCGGCGACGTCAGCCGGCCGCGCGCCATGACGGTCGAGTGGACCCGCTACGCCCAGTCGCTGACCGACAAGCCGATGAAGGGCATGCTGACCGGCCCGGTCACCATCCTCAACTGGTCCTTCGTGCGCGACGACCAGCCGCGGCGCGACACCTGCCGGCAGCTCGCGCTGGCGATCCGCGCCGAAGTGCTGGACCTGGAAGCGGCCGGCGTGCGCGTGATCCAGATCGACGAGGCCGCGCTGCGCGAAGGCTTGCCGCTGCGGCGCGCGGAGTGGCCGGATTACCTGGAGTGGGCCGTCGAGGCCTTCCGCATCGCCGCCAACGGCGTCGCCGACGAGACCCAGATCCACACCCACATGTGCTACTCCGAGTTCAACGACATCATCGCCGCGATCGCCGCGATGGACGCCGACGTGATCACCATCGAGACCTCGCGCTCGAACATGGAACTGCTGGACGCCTTCGACAGCTTCGATTATCCGAACGGGATCGGCCCCGGGGTCTACGACATCCACTCGCCGAACGTCCCCAGCCGCGAGCACATCGAGCAGCTGATGCGCAAGGCCGGGGAGCGCGTGCCGCCGCAGCGCCTGTGGGTCAATCCCGATTGCGGCCTGAAGACGCGCAGCTGGGACGAGGTGCGGCCGGCGCTGCGCAATATGGTCGATGCCGCGCGCGCCCTGCGTGCAGGCGTCACACCGGCGAATGCTCGCGCTGCAGCGTGAATACCGCGCGCACGTCGCCGGCCGGTATGCCGCGCGCATTCCTGATGACCGTGGCGCGGTAGGGTTCGAGCTGATCGCGCCGCTTCGCGTCCAGCAGGCCGAGCTGATCGAGCACGCTGTAGGTGGCCGGGTGCAAGGCGCGCACGGCGCCGTCCGCCACCTTGATCGCGACGCCGATGCCGGCCGAGCGGATGCCGATCGCCTGCACGGCGTCGGCGCCGATCTTGGCCACCCAGTCACCGCCGCCGGCCGTCATCCACGCGAGGTCGGTGCGCGCTTCGCCCGAGACCAGGTCGGGCCGTCCCGTCATCGCATCGAACAGGTCACCGAGCGCGGACCCCAAGCGCGCATCGCCTGAACCCTGCGCGAGGCGCGCGTACAGGTGGGCCAGGCGCGCCAGCGGCATCGCGTAGTTCGGCGCCGAACAGCCGTCGATCCCGGTCGGCAGATGGTCTTCGCTGATCTGCACCGCCTCGGCCAGGGTCGCGCGGATCGCCTGCTGCAGCGGGTGTCCCGGGCTGACGTAGCCCTGGCTCGGCACGCCATGCAGGCGGCACCAGGCCAGGAAGCCGCTGTGCTTGCCCGAGCAGTTGTGGTGAACCGTGCGCCAGCGCCGCTCGATCGGGGCCGGCAGGCCCACCGCGTCATAGTACAGCGGGGCCGCGCAGCCGCATTCGAGGTGGCTTTCGTCCATGCCGATCTTGCCGAGGATGGACTCGACCATGGCCACGTGCTTGTCCTCGCCGGAATGGCTGGCGCACAGCAGCGCGAGCTCGTCGCGGCTCAATCCGAAACGCGCCGGTCCATCGTCGAGCACGAAGGGCAGGGCCTGGAAGGGTTTCAGCGCCGAGCGCGTGAAGGTCATGAAGTCGGGATCGCCGCTCGAGTACAGCAGCCGGCCCGACACGTCCACCACGGCCACCGAGCCGTAATGGATGTTTTCGACCGGATAGCCGGTGTCCGGGAAGCCGCGCGTGGTGGCGACGAGGGGAACTGGGTGCATGTTTTTTCTCGCTGATCGGATGTATGCATTTGCAGCAATTCGGGTGCGATTTCTTACGCTTCATCCCGCATTTTCGACGTTTCGGCGGATCGGCGATGCGCCTTTGCCCGCGCCTTTCTAGACTGTCATCACTCGCCGCACATTCAAGGTTGCGGCGACATGAGAAACCACTTTACCGACACCTTCTTGACTGATCACTGGAGCCATCATGCGCATCTCTCACGTTCTCGCCTTCGCCGCCGCCACGCTGTCCGTGTCCGCTTTCGCCGCTCCGTCCGGCTCGATCGAACCGTCCAGCCACGCCAACACCGTGCGCGTGAATGCGGCCTCGCATTCGCTGTCCAAGCTGACCCAGGACGACGCCCGCCACATGGTGGGCACCTTCCAGCTGGACGACGGCCGCCTGCTGGTCCTGACGAGCAAGCGCAGCACGCTGTTCGCCGAGTTCGACGGCAAGCGCGAGGAACTGGTGCCGGCCGGCGGGAACAGCTTCGTGAGCCGCGACACCGGCGCCAGGCTGACCTTCGACCAGGTCCCGTTCGGCGCGGAGGTTACGCTCGACCAGGCCAAGTAATGAGTGAACCTTGCAAACCTGCTGCGCGTTGCACTGTTGGCCTGCGATGCTCCGCACCGGCGGACCGGCTGTACTCCTCGTACAGCTGCGCTTCTCGGCCAACATTGCTGCCGCTCGCGACGGTTTTCAAGGCTCCCTCGCTCTGCACGCCAGCCGGTTTGGCCGCTGGGTCCGGGCCGGTTTTTTTTATGCCGGCGCGCCGAATTTTCCCGCTTGATAGTCCAGGATCGCCTGGTTGATTTCCTCGCGCGTGTTCATCACGAAGGGCCCATGCGCCACCACCGGCTCGCCGATCGGGAAGGCATGGCCGAGCAGCAGTACGGAATCGTGGGCGGCGCGTACGCGCAGCTCGTCGCCCTGCGGCTCGAACTCGGCCAGGTGGAAGGCGCTGATGGTGTCCGGCATCACTTCGATCACGCCGCGCACCACGTACAGGAAGACGTTGCGGTCCAGCAGGCCGTTCAGGTACAGCTCGCCGCCGGCCTGCATCTCGACGGTACTCAGGAACACGCCGGTGAGCGACTCGAACGGACCCTTCACGCCGCCGAATTCACCCGAGGCCAGGTGCACGCGCACCCGGCCTTCATCGCTGTCGACGACCGGGATCTGGTCGGCCTGCAGGCCGGTGTAGCGCGGCTCGGTCATCTTCAGGGTGCCCGGCAGGTTGACCCACAGCTGCAGGATCTCGAGCGGACCGCCGGTCTGCATGAAGTCGCGCGGCGACACTTCCGCATGCACCAGGCCGCGCCCGGCCGTCATCCACTGCACGCCGCCCGGACCGATCACGCTTTCGTGGCCGGCGCTGTCGCGGTGCGCCAGCAGGCCGTCGAGGATGAAGGTGACGGTCTCGAAGCCGCGGTGCGGATGCGGACCGAAGGGCAGGCCGCGGTTGTGCGGCGGGTAGACCTGGGGGCCGTGGTGGTTGAGGAAGAGGAAGGGGTCGATCTGGTCGACGTGGGCGCCCGGCAGCGGCCGCTGCGTGATCAGGTCGCCGATATCGTCGCGCACGGCGGGGTGCATGCGCCGGACAGTCTTGTAGGTCATGCCATTCTCCGTATGGATCGTAGCCATAACGATACCCGAATGCGCGCCTGAGCCGCGTGCGCTTTGCGCGCCAGGGCGTCCCTGTTAGACTGCTTGCGCCTTTGCAATAGGGCGAACAGAAGAACGAGGAGACACGGCAAGCAATGAAGAGAACACCATCCCTGGCGGCGGCGCTGCTGGCGTTGAGCGCACTAAGCGCCCTGAGCGCCCCGGGCGCGCGCGCGGCCGCGGCGGCCCCGCCCGCGCCGCCGAGCCAGACCGCGATCGAGGCGGCGAAGCACGCGGTCGACACCTACCACGACGAGGTGGTCGACACCCTGGCCCACCTGGTCAGCTACGACACCGTCGCCGATCCGAGCCTGCCCTGCGAACGCAATCCCCATCACATCGCCTTCAAGGCCTATCTGAAGCAGGAGGCCACGCGTCTCGGGCTGGATTTCAATGACCACGGCTGCGTGGCGGTGGTCGGCCTCGGGGCGGCGGATCGGGACAATGCGCACCGCCTCGGCCTGATCGCGCACGGCGACGTGCAGCCGGTCGACCCGTCGAAGTGGAAGCTGTCGCCGTTCGAGCTCGACCGGACCAGCGAACCGGGCCGCCTGCTGGCGCGCGGCGCCGAGGACGACAAGGGGCCGATCGCCACCGCGCTGTATGCGATGAAGTCGCTGAAGGACCTGGCGCTGCCGCTCTCGAAGCGCATCGAGCTGTATGTCTACATGGCCGAGGAGTCCGACTGGGCGCCGCTGGAAGCCTTCGTGAAGGACCATGCGCTGCCTGAGATGAATATCACGCTCGACGCCGAATACCCGGCGGTGGTGGCGGAGAAGGGCTTCGGCATCGTCGCGGTGACCATGCCGAAGCAGGGCGTGATTGCGCCCACCGACAGTCCCTGGGTGCGCAGTTTCAAGGGAGGCGCTTTTGCCGCCCAGATCCCCGAGGATGCGCAGGCGGTGATCGCCAACGCCACGCCGGCATTGGAAGCGAACCTGCGCCAGCGCGCCGGCAAGCAGGCGGGCATGCATTACCAGTTCGCCCTGCAAGGCCAGGCGCTGACGATTACCGCGAAAGGCGTCTCGGCCCACTCGTCCAAGCCCGAGGATGGCGTCAACGCGATCGCCATGCTGGCCGACCTGCTGGCACTGCGCACCTGGCCCGACACCACGGCCGGCGCGCTGGTCAACTTCCTGAACGAGATGGTCGGCACCGGCTATCAGGCCGAGAAGTTCGGCAACATCGCCTACCGCGACGCCTTCATGGGCCCGATGACCTTCGCGCCGACCGTGATCCGCGAGCAGGAGGGCAAGGGTGAGCTGAGCGGCCTGGAGCTGACCATCAATCTGCGCCGTCCACAGGGCAAGAGCAGCGAGCAGTTGTCCAACGAGATCAACGCCGCGCTGGCCCAATGGCAGGGCGCGCACCTGCAGCTCGCGAACGTGCAGATGCGCATCGGCGAGCCCTGGGTGCAGCAGGACGCGCCGCAGCTGCCCGCGCTCCTCGGCGTGTTCTCGCACTTCACCGGCATCAAGGACCCGAAGCCGGTCGCGATCGGGGGCGGCACCAACTCGCGCCTGTTCCCGCACGCGGTCAGCTTCGGTCCGGCGATGCCGCACACGGTCTACACCGGCCACTCCGAGCACGAGTTCATTACCACGAAACAATTGCTGCTGAACCTAGAGATGTATACGGCCGTCATGGCCGAGCTTGCCAAGTAATTCCCGCCGCTCCGGCCCCTCGTGCCGGAGCTATTTCCTGATACCAAGTGTGACATGCCGGGCAGCTAGCCCGGCAGGCGCCGTCACGATCTCGATCACTGCGCTAGCGCGTAGGTCAAGACCTCTCCGCACCCCGTAAAATTTTCTAAGTATTTTGTAGGTTTAATCTTACATGGCGTCTGGCTTCATAGGAGAAAAGTCTTCGCTGGCGGCCCTTTCCCTAGGAGAGAAAGCGGACCGGGGCAGCGGTCAGCCGTACTGCTTCTCCATGCTTATTGTGCCTCGGAAAATACAGTCTTCACGGCAAGAAATTGTGGCGAAAACGCCATGATAGGATCATTCCTTGACGGCGATCGATACCAAAAGTTGCGCTGTCTGCTTTCGACATGCCGACATTCAATGCCATGCATAGCCAAGACCTCGTAAAACCCGACGGACGACATCTCACCCTGTACAGCAACCGGCCCATCCCGGCGGGGATCGTGGCGACCAGCCCTTTCGCCGAGCCGCAGAACGCCAACCCGCACCTGCGCTGGCACCCGCTGCGCGGCGAGTGGGTCGCCTATGCGGCCTTCCGCCAGAACCGCACCTACCAGCCGCCGCCGCAGTACAACCCGCTGGCCGCCACCAGCGACGCGCAGCACCCGACCGAGATGCCCGCCGGCGATTACGAGATCGCCGTGTTCGACAACCGCTTCCCTTCGCTGGCGATCGATGCGCACGATCCGCCGGCCCTGAACGTGCCGACCGCGCCGGCCAACGGCCATTGCGAAGTGGTGGTGTTCACCCAGGACCCGCAGGCCGCGCTGGGCAAGCTGCCGCTGTCGCGCATCGAATTGCTGCTGCAGGTGTGGGGCGACCGCACGAGCCGCATTGGCGGCAAGCACCACATCCAGTATGTGCTGCCCTTCGAGAACCGCGGCGCCGAAGTCGGCGTGACGCTGCACCATCCGCATGGCCAGATCTACTGCTATCCTTTTGTTCCCGTGGTGCCGGCGCGCCAGCTGGCGCAGGAGCGCGAGTACTATTTGCAGCACGCTTCGAGCCTGCTGGTCGACATGGCGCGCAGCGAAGCGGAGGACGGTACGCGCGTGCTGTACCACGACGGGCATGCGATCGCCTTCGTGCCCGCGTGCGCGCGCTACCCCTACGAGGTGTGGGTCATGCCGACCGCGCATTGCAAGGATTTCGCGTCCTTGACGGCGCCGCAGCGTGCGAGCCTCGCCCGCGCGCTCAAGACAGTGCTGCTCAAGTTCGACAAGCTGTGGGAACGGCCTTTCCCTTACCTGATGGCCTGGTACCAGGCGCCGACCGACGGCGCCGACCATCCGGAAACCCAGCTGCACGCGCAGTTCTATCCGCCGTACCGCACGCGCGACCGCCTGAAGTACCTGGCCGGCACGGAGCTCGCGGCCGGCATGTTCGCGATGGACGTGCTGCCCGAAACCACGGCCTACGAGCTGCAGCAGGTCGAGATCGAGCTCGAACCGGGCCTGGAGGAGGCAATATGAGCATGCAGCCCGCCGACCGGGCCCAGGAAGCTGCTGGCAAGCTGCACCTGCTGCGCGAGGCGCTGCTGCAGTCGGGCGCCGGCGCGATCCGCCTGCGCGGTGTCGACTGGTTCGCCTGGGCCACGGCCGGCGGCGACGGCGCGATGCTGCTGTCGGCCGATTGCGGCGTGGCCCAGCTGCTGGTGACCGCGGACGAGGCCTGCGTGCTGACCGACGAGGTCGAGGCCGAGCGCCTGCGCCAGGAAGTCGTCCCCGATGGTTTTACTTTCCACATCGCGCCCTGGGCCGAGACCGAGCTGCACGATACCTATGTGCTGAACGCGGCCGGCGGAGGCGCGGTGCTGTCCGACCGCCCGCGCCAGGAGGAACAGGCGCTGCCGCACAGCCTGCGCCTGCGCCGCATGGCCTTGCAGCCGACCGAGCAGGCGCGCTACCGCCAGCTGGGTCTTGAAGCCGCCGAGGCGATGAGCGAGGCCCTGCGTGCGGCGCGCCCCGGCTGGACCGAGTTCCAGCTGGCCGGCGCCGGCGCCGAAGCGCTGCTGCGCCGTGGCATCCAGCCGGCCATGGTGCTGGCCGCGGGCAGCCGCCGCCTGCACCTGTTCCGCCATCCGACCCCGACCAATGAACCGATCGGCGACCACGCGATGCTGGTGTTTTCCGCGCGGCGCCACGGCCTGTACGCGAACCTGACGCGCTTCGTGCATTTCAGCGCCCTGAGCATTGATCAGCGCAACGACCAGCGCGACCTGCTGCAGGTGGAAAGCACGGCGCTCGATGCGATCCGCCCGGGCCAGTCGCTGGCCGCGGTCTACCATGCGCTCGACGCGGCCTACCGCCATGCGAACCGGCCGGACGCGCTGCGCGCCTACCACCAGGGCGGCATCACCGGCTACCAGGCGCACGAACTGATCGCCGGCCCGAGCACCGCGACCGGGCTCGAGACCGGCATGGCGTTCGCGTTCAAACCCAGCTTCGACGGGATCAAGATCGAAGACACCTTCCTGCTCGGCCCCGGCGGCCTGGAAAACCTGACGCTGGACCCGGGCTGGCCGACAACGACAATAGGCGGCCGCGCGCGGCCGCTGTGGCTGGAGGCGACGACATGAACAGTCCAGAAAGCTTTTTCGGCGGCGCCCCGGAGGCGCTCGCGTCCGCGCCCGGACGGGTCAACCTGCTGGGCGAACACACCGATTACAACGACGGCTACATGCTGCCGGTGGCGACCCCGCAAGCGACCTCGGTCGCGCTGGCGCGCTCGCACGACGACCAGCACCATTTTTATTCCGGCACCCTGGACGGCAACGTCAGCTTCGCCGCGAAGGGCGGCAGCGCGCCGCAGGGCTTCGGCAGCTATATCGAAGGCTGCTTCCGGCTGGTCGAGGCCAGGGGTGTCGAGGTGCCGCCGCTGCGCGTCTACGTCACCACCAACCTGCCGGTCGGCTCCGGCCTGTCGTCGTCGGCCGCGCTGGAAGTCGCGACCCTGCGCGCGCTGCGCCAGCTGCTGGGTTTCGAGCTCGACGACGTCACGCTGGCCCGCATCGCCCAGCGCGCCGAGATCGAGTACGCGCACGTGAACTGCGGGATCATGGACCAGATGGCGTCCAGCCTGTGCGACGAGCGGAACATGCTGTTCATCGACGCGCGCACCCTCGAGCACCGGCTGGTGCCGATGCCTCCGGGTTCCTCCCTGATCGTGGTCGACTCCGGCGTGCCGCGCAAGCTCGCCGCCAGCAAGTACAACGAACGCCGCGCCGAATGCGAGGAGGCGTCGCGCAAGCTGGGCGTGAAGGCGCTGCGCGACGTCACCGATCCGGAGCTGGTCGAACAGCTGCCCGACGTGCTGCGCCGCCGTGCGCGCCACGTGGTGCTGGAAGACCTGCGCGTGCTCGAAGCGGCCCAGGGCGTCAGCGCCGAGCGCTTCGGTGAACTGATGAACGCGTCGCACGAGAGCCTGCGCGACGACTACGAGGTTTCGATTCCCGAGCTCGACCAGCTGGTGGCCGCCTTGCGCGCCGCCCCCGGCGTGTTCGGGGCGCGCCTGACCGGCGCCGGATTCGGCGGCGCCTGCGTGGCCCTGTGCCGCACAGCCCAGGCCAGGGCCGCAGCCGAGGCAGCACTCTCCACCTACAACAAAAACGGACGCCAGGGACGCATCCTGATCCCGGTGCCCACCCAAGGAAAGGAAAACGATGAGCCAGTTTGAGTATCCCCGCCCGCAGCTGGTACGCGACAATTGGATCAACCTGAACGGCAAGTGGCGCTTCCGCTTCGACGATGAGTTGAGCTGCCGGATGCCGGACGGCGTGACCGACTGGACCCACGAGATCAATGTCCCGTTCGCGCCCGAGACCGAGATGTCCGGCATCCAGGACACCGGCTTCCACCGCTTCGTCTGGTACGAGCGCGACTTCGAGCTCATGCCTTCCGACAAGCGCACCATCCTGCACTTCGGCGCGGTCGATTACTTTGCCCGCGTCTGGGTCAACGGCCAGCTGGTCGCGGAGCACGAGGGCGGCCACACGCCTTTCCAGGCCGACATCACCGGGGCCCTGAAGGCCGACGGCAAGCAGACCGTGACCGTGTTCGTCGAGGACGACCCGGCCGACCTGGCCAAGCCGCGCGGCAAGCAGGACTGGCTGCTCGAGCCGCACTCGATCTGGTACCCGCGCACCACCGGCATCTGGCAGACCGTGTGGATCGAGCAGGTCTCGCGCAGCTTCATCCGCAGCCTGCGCTGGACCCCGATCTTCGAAACCTTCGAGATCGGCTGCGAGGTGATCGCCGGCGGCGACATCCAGGAAGACATGTTCGTCGAGGTCAAGATCTGGCATGGCAAGCAGCTGCTGTCGGACGACCACTACAAGCTGCTGGCGGGCGAAGCGAACCGCAAGATCGCGCTGTCCGACCCGGGCATCGACGACTCGCGCAACGAGCTGCTGTGGAGTCCCGAGCGTCCGACCCTGCTCGATGCCGAAGTGATCCTGCGCTGCGGTAACCGGGTGGTCGACCACGTGAAGTCGTACACGGCCTTGCGCGCCTTCCACATCAACCGCGACCGCCTGCTGCTCAACGGCCGCCCGTATCCGCTGCGCCTGGTGCTCGACCAGGGTTACTGGAACGAGTCCTTCATGACCGCGCCGTCCGACGAGCACTTGAAGCGCGACGTCGAACTGGCCAAGCTGATGGGCTTCAACGGTGTGCGCAAGCACCAGAAGATCGAGGACCCGCGCTACCTGTACTGGGCCGACAAGCTCGGCCTGCTGGTGTGGGAAGAAATGCCCTCGGCCTACCGTTTCAGCCCACATGCGATCAAGCGCATCGTCAAGGAATGGACCGAGGCGATCGAGCGCGACTACAGCCACCCATGCATCATCGTGTGGGTGCCGTTCAACGAATCCTGGGGCGTGCCGAACCTGACGCTGACCCAGGCCCACCGCAACGCGGTCGAGGCGCTGTATCACCTGACGCGCACCCTCGACGCGACCCGCCCGGTGATCGGCAACGACGGCTGGGAAGCCTCGGCCACCGACATCCTGGGCATCCACGACTACGACAGCGATCCGGAAAAGATCAAGGCGCGCTATGAAGTCAACGACCCCGTGCGCACGCTGTTCGACCAACGCCGCCCCGGCGGCCGCATCCTGACGCTGGACGGCTTCCCGCACCGCGGCCAGCCGATCGTGCTCACCGAGTTCGGCGGCATCGCCTACGACCCGAACGCGACCCCGGAAGACGGTACCTGGGGCTATACGCGTTCCCAGACAGCCGAGAGTTATCACGCGCTGTACCAACGCCTGCTGAAGGTGGTCAACGAGACCTTCATGTTCAGCGGCTTCTGCTACACACAGTTCGCCGACACCTTCCAGGAAGCCAACGGTCTGCTCAACGCCGATCGCACGCCCAAGCTTCCTTTCGAGGTGATCAGCGCCGCAACCCGCAACGTCCAGATCGAACCGAAGGGCGTGCAACAGGAGAACAAAGGGAGCGGACCAGACTGACGTGCTGCACATCTGCAGCGTAACAGGGGCCTCGAAAACCGTCGCGAGCGGCGGCAGAGGTGGCCGAGACGCGCAGCCGTACTTACGGTACGGCGAGCATCGCAGGCCGCCTATGCAACGCGCAGCAGGTTTGCGAGGCGCCCACCACAAGGAGCTATCATGCCTACAATCGTCGTATTCAGCCATTTGCGTTGGGATTTCGTGTTTCAGCGGCCGCAACATCTGCTGTCGCGTCTTGCCCAGCACTATCCGGTCCTGTTTGTGGAAGAGCCGGTATATGACGACGGCGCCCCGTTCATGCAACGATCCAATCCCGTGCCGAACGTGACCGTGTGCCGCGCGCACACCAACATCCATGCCACCGGCTTCCACGACGAGCAGCTGCGCCTGCTGCAACCCATGGTCGCGCAGCTGGCACCGCCGGGTGAGGAAGTCGTCGCCTGGTTCTATACCCCGATGGCGCTGCCGCTGCTGCAGGCGCTGCAACCCAGGCTGGTCGTCTACGATTGCATGGACGAGCTGGCGTCGTTCAAGAATCCGCCCAAGCAGCTGCTGCAGCGCGAGAGTGCGCTGTTGTCGATCGCCGACCTGGTGTTCGCCGGCGGCCCCAGCCTGTACGAGGCCAAGAAAAACCGCCACCCGAACGTGCACTGCTTCCCGAGCAGCGTCGACGTGGTGCACTTCCAGCAGGCGCTCGACCGCTCGCGTGTGCATCCGCAGCAGGAAGCGATCCCGCATCCACGCCTGGGCTTTTACGGCGTGCTGGACGAACGCTTCGATCCGGAACTGGTCGGCGTGGTCGCCGACGCCCATCCGGAATGGCAGATCGTGCTGGCCGGCCCGGTGGTCAAGATCGACCAGGAGCGCCTGCCGAAGCGGGCCAACATCCATTACCTCGGGCAGCAGCCTTACGAGCGCCTGCCCGACCTGCTGGCCGGCTGGGACGTGTGCCTGATGCCGTTCGCGATCAACGAAGCGACCAAGTTCATCAGCCCGACCAAGGTGCTCGAATACATGGCGGCCCAGCTGCCGATCGTCAGCACGCCGATCGCCGACGTGGTCAACCCCTATGGTCACGTGGTCGCGATCGCGCACGACGCGCAGCAATTCGTGGCCGCCTGCGAAGCCGCGCTGGCGCAAGCGCCTGAACAGCGCGATGGAATGATCGAGGCGATGAATGCGATCGTCGCCGCCACGTCCTGGAACAACACGGCCACGCACATGCGCGACCTGATCGACAGTGCGCCGCCGCATACGGATCGCCGCGCTGCTCCACGCACCACCGCGCATACCGGCGATGCGCAGGTCCGGCCCGATGAAGCGGGACGCGCGACCAAGGTCAATCCGCTGCGCGCGCACGAGCCGCACGTGGGCACCATCGTGATCGGCGCCGGCCTGGCCGGGCAGTCGGCCGCCCAGCACCTGGGCCAGGACACGCTGCTGCTGGACCGCAAGGATACGCTCGACGCCCAGCCCCCCATCAAGGGCAAGATCGAGCTGAATGCCAGCGTCGTGAAGGTGCTGCCGCGCGAGCACATCGTGGCCCTGCGCGACGGCCGCCGCTTCCGTTACGACGACCTGGTGTCGACCATGCCCCTGCCGGAGCTGTTCAAGGCGATCGGCGAGGAAGCGCCGCAAGAGCTGAGGAATGGACAGGACACCGAGGCCTGCCGGCGCTGGCTCAAGCAGTTCGACATCGCCCCCGACGAATCCGGCGCCCAGGCCGTGCTCGCCACCAAGCGCGCCCGCGCCCAGAAGGCCGGGGCGGAATGAGCTAGCAGGCGCTCATGCCGGCGCGTGCGCTGCAGATGGCTGCGCGGGCGCTGGCTGAGGTGCATAATGGCCCGATGGGCCTCCTGATGCATTGTGCGCTGGCGCTGCTGCTGGCGTTGTTCCTGCCCGCCGCGCTGGCTGTCGCGCCAGCCGCGGCGGCGGCGGCTTCCGCCGAATATCTCCCGTACGGATCGGCGCCGGTCGGTCCGGCGCCGGTGATCGAGCGCCACCAGGGCGGCCTGTTCCGCATCAGCGAGCACGGCCGCGTCGCCTACCTGTTCGGCACCGTGCACATGGGCACGCCCGACTTTTATCCGTTGCCGCCCGAAGTGAGCCGGGCGCTGGGCGAGGCCAGGCGCGTCGTGATCGAACTCGACACGCGCGCGAACGACGCCTACCTGGCGGCGCTGGCGCGCCACGGCCGCTACGCACCGGGCGACGATCTGCGCCGTCACCTGTCGCCGGGCCTGGCGGCGGACCTGACCCGTGCCCTGCACGCGCGTGGGATCAGCGTGGCCAGCATGGCGTACTGCAAACCCTGGCTGGTGGCCAACCTCTTGCTCAGCATGGAGCTGGAACGCAAGGGCTACCGGCGCGACCGCGGCGTCGAGCAGGCGCTGCTGGACGCTGCCCGGCAGCACGGCGCGCCGGTCACCGAACTCGAAAGCGCGGACTACCAGCTCGGCCTGTTCGACACGATGACGCCGGCCCAGTCCGAGGGCTACCTGAGGGAGACCCTGGACGGCCTGCGGGATGGCAGCGCCACGCGCACGGTCCAGGCCGTGATCGACGCCTGGGCCTCGGGCGATGCGCGCGCGCTCGATGGCCTGCTTCGCGACGCGACCACGGGCAGCGGCGTGAAGGAAGAATTCACGCGGCGCGTGCTGCTGGGGCGGCGCAACCCCGAGATGGCCACGCAGATCGAGCGCCTGATGCGCCGCGACAGTGTGACCTTCGTCGGCGTCGGTTGCCTGCATCTGCTGGGCGTGAACGGGCTGCCCCAGCTGCTTGCGCAACGGGGCTATCTCGTCGAGCGCGTGTATTAGTGCACGATGGCGCCGCCGGACAGGTTGACGCGGTCGCCGGTACGGAAGTCCGGCGTGGTTTCCTGGGTCACGACCTGGGTGCTGCCGTCGTCCATGTGCAGGGAGATGCGGTACACGCGGTCGGAGCCGGTGCCGCTGCTGGAGCTGCCGCCGCTGCCACCCACGGCGGCCGCGCCGACGGAACCGGCGCTCGAGGAGCCGGCGCTCTGGCGCGGCACGACTTCGATCGCGGCCACAGTGGCGTTCGGGCTCGAAGTGGGTGCGGTGGCCATGCTGCTGCTGGAGGAGGCGCTGGAATCCTGGGTGCTGGCGGTGCCGCCACCGCCGCTGGTGCCGCTGCTGCCGGAGGTGCCGGAGGTGCCCGAGCTGCCGCTGCTGCCTGAGCCGCCGGTGGTGCCCGAACCCGATTGCCCGCTGGAACTCGAGCTGCCCGAGCCGTAGCCGGCCGACCCGCTGGTGCCGGTGCCGGCGCCGGTGCCGGACATGCCACCGCTGCCGCCGCTGTTGCCGGTGCTGCCGCTTTCCATGCCGCTGCCGGCGCTGCCGCTGCTGCCGGAGCTGCCGCTGCTGCCGCTATCTCCGCCGCCCATGTGCATGGAACTGCACGCCGTCAGCCCGAATGCCAGTGCCAGCAAGCCCGCCAGCAGCACGCTGTGGTGTCTCTGTTTCATGATCAACTCCTTCTGATGGGATGGTGTTCAAGTCTGGGTAGGTGCGTGACGATGCCGCGTGCCACTTTGGTAAGAGGCGCGTTTGGAATCGACGTTCCAGTTGACTCGGGTTGAACTTGAGCCACGTCAAAGGCGTGGCGGGTTGCTGCGAATTTATTCCGCTTTCGGCAACAGCCAGCAGAGCAGGGCGGAAACGACGAGTGCGGCCGCGCAATCGACCATCCAGTCGTGCACGCTGGCGCCGCGATAGGGAAAGTAACTCTGGATGTATTCGTCGAGGGCGCCCATCACGGCCACCGCCAGCACCGCCTTGCCTGCGCGCGCCACGGCGTTGCCGCGGCTGCCGATGAACCACAGGCATGCCAGCACCGCGTAGGCAATCGAATGCAGCACGGGTCCGGGGGCATAGTGGCCGATGTCGGCGCGCGCGCCGGGAATGTTGCCAGTGGTAATGATCCCAAGGTACATCAGTACGGCCGCGGTGAGGCAGAGCCGGCGCAGGGTGGGGTGCAGCAGCAGGGAAGACGGCGTGACAGGCATGGACAATGTCTGGACAAAACCTTGACATTACCATGCCGGGCGAAGCCGCGCAGAAGTGAACAGCGCGGATGGCGAACGGCGGCCGGGCGGCCTGGTGGCCGCCGGCATGGACGAGGCGTCAGATCGTGAGCGCCGATGTCCCGTTCGGATAGTGTGCGTCGAAACAGCTGGTGCAGCCGGCGCAGAAAAGATGGGCGATGCGTACGGCCGACTGGCGCAGGACCAGTTTCAGGTGGCCGCTCTTGCATTTGGGACAGATCTCCCGGACCGTGCCGAAAGTCAGTATGTGAAGGGGCTGGCCTTCATCGTCGAGGTGGTCGACCACCACGCGCGGATTGAGCTCGCTGAGCACCAGGTGGTCCTGGGCTCCGCTATGGCGGCGCGAAGTGGGGGGAATGTGCTGCTGGGTTGGCGACATCGTTTCAGGTACAGGTAACGTCATTGGACCGGCTCCTTATCTGAAGAAATTCAGAACGCGCCTATCAAAACCCCCATGGCCGCGTTGCATCGTCTCGCCGTACTCGCGTACTGTCATCGACGATGCGCCTTGCCCTGAGGCTTTTGTTAGACGCTTTTCACGACTTCCCTTTTTTTAATGGGCTATTTCCCTCGCGAATTGTAAAAAACGCGATACGCAAGATTCATCATAGCGGAATCCAGGGATCGATCAAGCTCAAAAAGAGATTTTTCGCTGCGGTGAAGCAATCACAACAATAAGATACGGAACAAAAAAATGCCCGCCAAACGGAAGGCGGGCACAACCCAAGATCGGGCCAAGAGACGCAGAATTCGATGCGGTGCGCCGCGTTGGGCGGCACACCTTTCTGCGATCACGCATATCGGTTGCGTGTATCCAGATGAAGCCAGTATAGAGGGCGAAAATGACTTCGGCATGACACGCCTCAAGCGCGCAGCGTCTAGGGAGCGAACGTTGGCGGCTGGGGCCGGTCAAGCGAAACATGTCAGCGCAAACCCCGCGTCAGGTTTGCGGAAGATGGATAAAAAAAAGCCCGCTGTTTGAGCGGGCTTCAAACTATTTTCTTGGAGGAGAATAGTGGAGACAGGTGAATTATGCTGCAGCGCGATATATAGGTCTAATTTTGTTTTTCGATACCAGACATTTGATCAAGTGATAACTGCCGAGTTCTTTACGCTGCTCTGCCGCTTTACTCTTTCACGGGCACCGTGTAGTTCAGCGCCATCCGGCCGCCATCGGCATACAGGGTCTGGCCCGTGATGTACGAGGCGTCGTCGCTGGCCAGGAAAGCGGCAATCGAGGCGATTTCTTCCGGCTCGCCGCAACGGCCCAGCGGCGTACGCGACAGGATGGTGTGGCGCGCTTCCGGGCTGCCCATGACGGCCTGCTTCGCCAGTTCGGTCAGGATCGTGCCCGGGCCGATCGCGTTCACGCGGATGCCGTGGGGGGCCAGGCCGATCGCCGCGACCCGGGTCAGCTGGTTGACGCCGCCCTTCGACACCACGTAGGGAATCTGGTTCGGGATGGTCAGCTCGGCGTTCACGCTCGACATGTTGATGATGCAGCCGCCAGCGCCGCGCTTGACCATCGGGCGCGCCACCGCCTGGCTGCACAGGAACATCGATTTCAGGTTGATGCGCAGCACGCGGTCGAAGTCTTCCTCGGTCAGGTCGAGGAACTCGGCGGCGTGGGTGACGCCGGCATTGTTGATCAGGATGTCGACCTGGCCGAAGGCGTCCAGCGTGGCGGCGAGCAGGGCGTCGACGTCGGACTTCTGGCTGACGTCGGCGCAAAAGAAGCGGGCGGCGTCGCCCAGTGCCGCGGCCGCCGCCGCGCCTTCGGGACGCACGTCGGCCAGCATCACGCGCGCGCCCTCGCGCACGAGGCGTTCGGCGCAGGCATGGCCAATGCCGCGGCTGGCGCCGGTGACGATGGCGACTTTGTTCGCAAGTTTCATGTCGGGCGGTCCTTTTTGTCAGACGAAAAAAGCGCCATTGTAGCGGGCCTTCAGAGCATCAGCGGATGATCCGGCAATTCGTTCGGGCGCGAGCCGTTGGCGGGGAAATGGCGGCGCAGCAGTTCGTTGACCTGGGCCAGCGCAGCCAGAGTCGCCGCCTCGTACTCGCCGCGCGCGAAGCCGGCGGTCATGGTGTCGCAGATCGCCTGCCAGGTGGCGTTGTCGATCTTGCGTGCGATGCCGCGGTCGGCCACGATGTCGACCGTGTGGTCGGCCAAATTCACGTAGAGCAGCACGCCGCAGTTTTCCTCGGTGTCCCAGACGCCGTGGTCGGCGAACAGGGTCAGGGCGCGCTGGCGTCCGCGCACGCCCGCGCGCAGCACCGGCCAGGGCAGGGCTTTCTCGACGATCAGCCTGACCTCGCCGCGGTGCGTCTGCTCGCCGGCCGCGATCGCTTCGGTGATGGCGGACAGGGTGCCTGGCGGGAACGCGCGTTCGGCATCGGCGCGCGTGCTGAGCCAGTGGCGCAGCGTGCGCCGCAAGGGGCTGGGGTGGCGCGCCGCGTCCATCACCAGTCTCCCGAGGCGCCGCCGCCGTCGAAGCTGCCGCCGCCGCCCGAAAAGCCGCCGCTGTCGCCGCCCGAGAAGCCGCCGTCGAAGCCGCCGCCCCGGCGCCGGGCCTCGTGTTCGGCGTTGGCGATCGCATTGCCGAGGATGAAGCCGGTCATGCCGCTGTTTAAGCCGCTGTGCCAGCCGCCCGGGCCGGCCTGCGTGATGTAGGGGCTGCGCCGACGGAAGATCGAGCGTACGATGATGATCCCGATCACGATCAGGAAGATGCTCATGATGACGCCGGGACCGCTGGCGTCATCCTGGGCCGTGGCGGGCGCTGGCGCAGCAGCCTTCGGCGCCGGGAATTTTTCCTGGTCGAGCAGGGCGGAGATGGCGCCCACGCCGGCGACCAGGCCGCCGTAATAATCGTTCTGGCGGAAATGCGGGGCAATCGTGTCCTGCAGGATGCGTTTGGATTGGGCGTCGGTGAGCACGCCCTGCACGCCGCGTCCGGCCTCGATGCGCAGGCGATGCAGCGACTGCGGATTGTCGCGCGCGACCAGCAGCAGCACGCCGTCGTCGACGCCTTTCCTTCCGAGCTTCCAGGCGTCCGTCACGCGGATGCTGTACTGCTCGATGGCTTCCGGCTCGGTCGACTTCACCAGCAGCACGGCGATCTGGCTGCCGGTGCGGTTTTCATAGTCGGCGAGCACGTTCTCCAGCTTCTGGCGCTGGTCCGGCGCCAGCATGCCCGCCTCGTCGGTCACGCGCGCGTGCAGCGGCGGCACGGGCTTCAGCGCCTGCGCCTGGGCCTGCCCGGCGAGGAGCAGGACCAGCATCAGGGACCCAAGCCAGCGCAGGAGCGGATGCATGGCTTATTTTCCGAAGTTGACGGTCGGCGCCGTCGAGATCGACTTTTCGTTCTCGACCGTGAACGAGGGCTTGGGCTGGTAGCCGAACATCTTCGCGGTCAGGTTGGTCGGGAAGCTGCGCGCCAGCACGTTATAGTCCTGCACCGCCGCGATATAGCGCTGGCGCGCCACCGTGATGCGGTTCTCCGTGCCTTCGAGCTGCGATTGCAGGTCGCGGAAGCTGGTGTCGGCTTTCAGGTTGGGATAGTTCTCTGACACGGCCATCAGGCGCGACAGCGCACTCGACAGCTCCCCCTGCACCTGCTGGAACTTCTGGAAGGCTTCGGGATTGTTCAGCACCTCGGGCGTGATCTGGAAGCTGGTGGCGGCGGCGCGCGCCCGCGTCACGGCTTCCAGCGTATCCTTCTCGTGCGCCGCATAGCCCTTGACCGTGTTGACCAGGTTGGGGATCAGGTCGGCGCGGCGCTGGTACTGGTTGACCACTTCGGACCAGGCCGCCTTGGTGGCTTCATCCTTGGTCTGGAACTCGTTGTAGCCGCAGCCGGACAGCAGGGTCGTGGCGAGCAGCGCGGTCAGCAGCATGGCGGCCCAGCGCGAGAACAGGGAAGGCGAGGTGGCGGATAGCTTCATGGTTTATTCGAGTAAGTTGTCGGACAGTTAAAAATATACCCGAATTCCCGTGGATTGCGCGGCCTGTCCCGGGCGGCGCGCCTGGGGCAAGCCCATCCCGCGCTACAATAATGGGTTTGCAACGAATAAAAGGGGCCTGCCGTGAACTTCATCGACAAACTGAATGCTGCCTGGACGCGCAACGATTCGCTCCTGTGCGTTGGACTGGACCCGGACATCTCCCGGTTCCCGGCCGACCTGCGTGCGCAGCCGGACGGCATCGTGAAATTCTGCAAGGCCATCATCGACGCGACGGCGGATCTCGCCTGCGCCTTCAAGCCGCAGATCGCCTACTTCGCCGCCCTGGGCGCCGAAGACCAGCTGGAAGCCATCTGCCGCTACCTGCGCGAGACCTACCCGCACATCCCGCTGATCCTGGACGCCAAGCGCGGCGACATCGGCGCCACCGCCCACCAGTACGCGCGCGAGGCGTTCGACCGCTACGGCGCCGACGCGGTGACGGTCAACCCCTACATGGGCTTCGATTCGGTCGAGCCCTACCTGGAATGGAAGGACCGCGGCGTGATCGTCCTGTGCCGCACCTCGAACGCAGGCGGCTCGGACCTGCAATTCCTGGACGTGGGCGGCCAGCGGCTGTACCAGCACGTGGCGCGCCTGGTGGCCGACAAGTGGAACAAGAACGGCCAGTGCGCGCTGGTGGTCGGCGCGACCTTCCCGGAAGAGCTGGCCCAGGTGCGCAGCATCGTGGGCGAGATGCCGCTGCTGGTGCCGGGCATCGGCGCCCAGGGCGGCGACATCGAAGCGACCGTCAAGTCCGGCCGCACGGCTACGGGCGCCGGCATGATGATCAATTCCTCGCGCGCCATCCTGTACGCGCAGCCGCAGGGCGGTGAAGACTTTACGGCCGCCGCGCGCCGGGTGGCGATGGAGACGCGCGACGCGATCAACCAGTATCGCCGCTAACGACGGCGATCAGTAACGGCTCGGCGCGATCATCTCCGCGTAGTCGTAGAGCGCGCCCAGGATCTCCTCCGCGCGCTCGTCCGCGGTTTCGGACAAGGCATCGATCTCGGCAAACAACTGGTCCACCGTGCGCGCCCCGCAAGCGCCTTCGAACAGGCGGGCGGCGCGGTGCTCTTCCCAGGCCTGTGCTTCCTCGGCGTGCAGGCTGTCCGGGAAGTTGCGGGCGCGGTAGCGGAACAGCAGCTCGGTCAGGCGGCCATCGTCGAAGCCTGGCCGGCTGCTTGCCAACTGGTGCGGCGGATGCGCGCGCAGCGTTTCCAGTCGGCGCCGGTCGCCCTGCGAGACGAAGCCGCCGTACAGGTCTTCGTCGACGTCGACCTCGCCGGCCGCCGGTCCACGCTGGAACACCTGCTGCCAGACGGCCGACAGGTCCGGCCCCTGCGCGGCCAGGCGCGCGTGCGCGAGGCCTTGCTCGAGGTCGAGCGACCACTTGGCGGCCGTGGCCGCATTCAGCGTCTTGAGGTTCCCGACCAGCATCGGCGACTTGTTCAGGTGCACGCTCTTGATCGGCAGGCGCGTCATCCCCTCCGGCATCTCGGCGGCGCGCGTGAACAGGCGCTGGCGGATCGTCTCGACGTCCAGCGTGAACAGCTCGGACGGGTCGTGGCGGCAATCCCAGACCAGGACCTCGTTCTTGTTGGTCGGATGCGAGGCGAGCGGGACCACCAGGGCGAGGCAGCCTTGCTCGGCCGGGAACATGCCGGACACGTGCAGGAAGGGCTGGCGCTGGCTTCGTTCCAGGTGCAGGCCCATCTCGGCCGCGACCTTTTCCTTGCGCCGCAGTTCCAGGCAGAAATCGAACAGCTTCGGCTGCTTTTCCCGGATCAGGCGCGCCATGGCGATGGTCGCGCGCACGTCGGACAGCGCGTCGTGGGCGCTCTCGTGCTGCAGGCCGTTCGCGCGCGTCAGATCCTCCAGGCGGAAGCTGGGCTTGCCGTCTTCCTTGCGCGGCCAGGCGATGCCGTCGGGGCGCAGCGCATAGGTCATGCGCACCACGTCCAGCAGGTCCCAGCGGCCGCAGTTGTTCTGCCATTCGCGCGCGTAAGGATCGATCAGGTTGCGCCAGAACAGGAAGCGCGTGACTTCGTCGTCGAAGCGGATCGTGTTGTAGCCGACCCCGACCGTGCCCGGCTCGCTGAACGCCGCGCAGATGGCGGCTGCGAATTCGTGCTCGGGCACGCCATGCTCCAGGCAGTGCTGGGGCGTGATGCCGGTGATCAGGCAGGCTTGCGGATCGGGCAGGAAGTCGGGCGCAGGCCGGCAGTACAGCATGATGGGCTCGCCGATCTCGTTGAGCTCGGCATCGGTGCGGATTGCGGCAAATTGCGCAGGGCGATCGCGGCGCGGCACGGCGCCGAAGGTTTCGTAGTCGTGCCAGAGGAAGGTCAGGGAACTCATGCGTGCATTTTAACTTGCCAACTTGTTCAGCCGAAAGTGCTGCTCAAGGGTTCGAGCGGAACCATCAGGTGCAGATACGGTCGCGCCCCGCTTGCTTGGCGCGGTACAGGGCCGCGTCGGCGGCTTCGATCAATCGGCGTTCGTCCTGGTCGGGGGCCAGGCTGGCCACGCCGAAGGAACCGGTCATGTGCGGCAGCGGCAGGCGCATGTCGTCGAACACGATGGTCTCGCGCAGGCGCGCGCACAAGCGTTCGGCGACCAGCATGGCGGCGCCCAGGTGCGTATGCGGCAGGATCGCCATCATTTCCTCGCCGCCGTAGCGCACGGCAAAGTCGACCGGGCGCAGGGCGGCGCGGATCACGCCGGCGGCCGTGCACAGCGCGTGGTCGCCGACCATGTGGCCGTGGGTGTCGTTGAAGCGCTTGAAGTGGTCGAGGTCGATCATCACCAGCGACAGCGGGCTGGCATCCTGGCGCGCGCGGGCGACCAGCTTGGGCAGCATGTCGTTCAGCCAGGCGCGGTTGTACAGCCCGGTCAGGCCGTCGTTCATCGACAGCTGGCGATAGAATTCGCCCAGCTTCTGGCGCCGGCGCAGCAGGGCATTGGCGGCGCGGATGCGGAAGGACAGCAGGCGCAGCAGGTTGCGCGCGACGCCATTATGTTGCTCGATCAATTGCCACACGAGTTCGGGCTCGATCACCAGCAGCTCGCTGTGCTCGAGCGCGACGATGGCGTCCAGGTTCGCCGCCTCGTCCAGCACCGACTGTTCGCCCACGCTCTCGCCGGGACGGACGCGAGTCAGGCCGCCATCGCCCGCATAGCCCTCGGTTTCGACGCCAAGCAGCCCGTCCAGCACGATCAGCAGGCGCGCCTGCAAACCTTCGATGCGCTCGCGTTTCGCCACGCGCACCAGCGCGCAGCCGGCCAGCAGGCGCGCGATGGCCGGGGTGTCGGCATCGCGCAGCAGCTGGAGGTCGCTGATGGCGTAGCGGGAGCTGCCAAAGGTGCCGATCGGGTCCATGAAAAGGTAATGTTCTTGCGGGGAAAGCTAAACATGATAACCCAAGGAAATCCCACCGCAGCGATTGCAGTCCGATAAACAACAGTGTTTCAATAGCGGCATGAATCAGGACTCACACCTCATCGACGCCATCGGAAAGCGCCACCAGCCCGCCAGGGAGGCGCGCATCGTCTGCCTGGTGCCCTCGAT
>Ga0308170_10001367_pt1 | contig 23615 bp, 22 predicted proteins | sample PhyBR2_2_FD_202136 | JGI IMG/M metagenome (GOLD analysis project Ga0308170, IMG submission 202136) | Phyllosphere microbial communities from UC Gill Tract Community Farm, Albany, California, United States - DLSLSB.R2 | ecosystem: Host-associated > Plants > Phyllosphere > Unclassified | place...
CTTCAACTACGGCAAGGTGCGTCGCCTCTCTCTTCCGTATGCGTTCACGCCGTCTCTTGACGCTGGTGAGCGCTTCTTGTAGCCGAGGTGCTGACGCCGTCGCCCCCCTCCCCCCTTGCAGGCGCCCGAGTACCCGTTCCCGTTCGCGATCGACGAGATGTACGACGCCTACTCGCTCCTGCACGAGACCAAGGGCAAGTGCATCGGCATGAACACGAGCGGCGACAAGGACCTCGAGGTGGTGCTCACGGGCGACTCGGCGTGCGTCGGCCGTCCTCTGCTCGCTGCGGGTCGAGCGCTCTCGCTCGAGACCCTCTCTCGCTCTGTCAGGCCATCGTCGCAGTACTGATGCTCATTTTTATGCTCGCAGGGGCGCCAACATCGCAACGGCCATGGTCATCAAGCTCCTCGAGGAGGCGTCGGCACCCAGGCCCTCTTCCTCTCGCGCATCCTCCTCCTCGCCACCTCGACCTCTTCCCCTCCCCGCCGGCCTCGTCTTCGCCTACCCGGCCCTCTCGTTCCACTTCACGTCGTGGATGCCCTCGCAGGACCTGCGCGTCCTGCGCTCCGAGTCGCACCCGGACGTCGCCAACCTCCTGCGGCAGAAGGACCACCTCGAGCACCGCTCGCCGCTCGCCGTCGTCGAGGACCTCGAGCGCCGCAGTCCGAGCAGCGAGCGCGGCAGGCCGACCGTGCTCCGGCGCCGCAGGACGACGAGCTGGGGCCGCGGGCTCGTGCGCAACTTGCCCGGCAGCGCGAGCTTCTCGGCGATCCGCGAGTTGGGCGGCGCAGCAGCCGGCGAGGGCGCGGCGAACGAGGGTGGTGCGGTGGGCGAGGAGGAAGGACGGGCCGAGGACGGCGAGAACGAGGAGGTCGCCGTCACGGACGAGCGGGACAAGAGCCTGTCAGAGCGGGTCTTGTGGTGGGACAGCAGCACGAGCGCGGGCATGTCGTCGTCGCAGTTGAAGGTGTCGGCGGCCGAGCAGCACGAGCAGAAGCGGCTCGAGGGCAAGGTGAGGGAGGACGAGGGCAAGAAGGAGGCGGAGCTCGAGGGCAAGGGTCAGGGCAAGGGCAGGAGCGCGCTCGCCGGTACGAGGCTCGCCATGACGAGCCGGACGGCCTTCTTCAACGGTGCGTCCTCCTCTCTCTTGCGCTTTCGGCGTGCGTCCTCGTCGAGCTGCGAGGCTGACTCGCTTTGACCCTCCTCGCAGACCGCATCATCGCTCCCTCGATGGTGCGTCTCCCCTCGCCGTCTTCACCTCTTGCACTCGCTCTAAGCTGATGATGATGCTTCCTCGCAGCTGCGCGCCATGGCGCTCCTCTACATCGGCCCGCGCAACGCGCCCGACCTGCACTCGGACTTCCACATCTCGCCCATCTTCACCCCGCCGCACATGCTCGCCCGGTTCCCGCCCGTCTACATGTCGTGCGGTGAGCGTGACCCGCTCGTCGACGACGTGCGTCTCCTTCCCCTCGTCCAGCCCGCTCCCTCATGCGACCCCGCACTGACCTCGTCCTCCTCGCGCTCGCAGACCGTCATCTTTGCCGGCAAGCTGCGCGAGGCCAAGGAGGCGCGCAAGCTCGAGCTTCTCGCGCGCGAGTCGCGACACGGCGCCGGCCTGCGCATGTCGTCGTCGTCGAGCGTGCGCGACCCGATCCTCGACGAGGACGAGGACGACTGGGTCCGGACGAGCATCATCGCCGGGTGGAGCCACGGGTACCTGCAGATGGTCAGCCTGCTGCCCGCCGCCGACAAGGTCATCGCCATGCACGCCGACTGGATCGCCGAGGCGTTCGAGCGCGCCACAGCCGTCAAGGGTCGGGTCGTCGCCGCCAAGGTCAACGGGTCGACCTCTTCCTCGTCGACGACTGCTCCTCCCCCGCACCAGCACGCGCCGACGACAAGCGGCTCCTCGCGCAAGGTCGAGCCGCCCCAGCCGATCCAGATCGTCCCGCCGACGCCGACGCTCGAGCAGGCCCCCTCCCCTCCCTCTTCTCGCGGGCCGCACTCGCCCGACATCGCCGTCGCCGAGGCCGAGGACGACGACGAGGTCCTCAGCTTCACGCCCAAGCGCCGCCGAGGGTCGAGCAACACGAGCCGCACGACGTCGCCCGGGCCGACGATGCACCTCCCGTCCAAGACGATGCCATCGATGGACGGCGTCCTCTTCGGCCGCCCTCGCACGCCGAGCGGCGGCAGCAGCGACCGCCCCTCGCCCTCGCCGGCGCCGACGTCGCCCGTGCGCGCGAGCCACCCGCCGAGCCACCTCGTCACGCCCGTCGAGCGCGCCCTCCGCGAGGGCCTGCGCGACACGTCGCTCGCACGCGCGCACAGCTCGCCGTCGACGCCTGCTCCTCCTCGTGCGCAGAGCGTCACGCCTGGCGGCGGCGCGGCGGGCGAGCGCACGCTGTCGCCGCAGGGCAAGGCCGGGCGCTCGAGCTCGTCGGGGTCGCTCCCGGCGCCGCAGGGCGCCGTCTTCATCGACGCCAAGGAGCTCCTGCGCCGCCGCCGCGACGACGTCGTGTCGGGCATCTCGGTGCACAACAGCCGCAACGTGAGCCGGGCGGGGAGCGGCAGCGAGGACGACGGCGCGGTCGGCGACGAGGAGGGGGACGAGCGCGCAGCCGGCGCGAGGTTTGCGAGGAGGCGCACGTCCGAGCACTAGCGGGTGCGAGCGTGTGCACTGTACGTAGCTCTGTCTAGCGATGTGCTGTACCTCGCTGTTGTCCTCTCTCTCGCGCTCTCGTCCGCTCTCCTCTCCTCGAAGCGTCCTCTCCGATCCGGCGCTCAAAGTACAGCTCGCGTGCGTTCCAGCTCCTTTCGCGCCACTCGTCTACAGCCTGGCCGTGAGCTTGTCATCCTCGCCGTACCGCTCGATCCAGGCCTTGATGCCGCCGGTGAGGACGACCGCCTTGCTCTCCTCGTGAGAAACGCCCGACTCGTCGAGCGCATCTTGGTACCAGCCGGCGCAGCGAGGCCCTCGCCCGTTCGACGACTGGCAGTGGAAGACGACGGTGCGGTAGCTGCGAGAGCGGGAGCGCGTCAGCTCGTCTGGGTCGAGCAAGAGCGGGAGAGCGAGAGGAGCGGAGGGACGCACCGGCGGAGGATGGGCAGGAGCGACGGCAGCGTCGGGTAGAACGAGTGGGCCGGCAGGTTGACTGCCCCTCGAATGAAGGCCGTCTGTCGCAAAGAGAAGGCAAGTCGTCAGCGGCGCCGCTCGACGACGAGTCGAGGAGGAGGAGGAGGAGGTCGGGCTCGAGCGAGGGAACGGCGAGCGCACCTCGAAGTCGGTGCGGCGGACGTCGACGATCAGAGTGGACGCCTTGGTCGTCTCTGACGCGGTGAGCGCGTGGTGGAGCTCGTCGGTGGTGAGAGAGGCGAGGGTGCCGTCGGCGAAGCTCGCCTTCGGGGCGGGGAAGGCGGCGTGCCAAGGGACTTCAGGTGCGGCCGCTTGGCTCGACATGGCTGCTCTGGGTCGCGTACAAGCTGAGGGGCGAGCGAAGATGCGAGAGCGAGCGAGCATCTCGACCAAGAAGCTGGCAAGGCGGCGCGCAAGCCCGGCTTGACTTTCGGAAGCGCGATTACCAAATTCGCAATGCGGAGCAACGCAACGTGCCAGGCGGCGCTGATTTGCAAATTTGAAATCCTCGTCGCCTCGTTGGCCTCGCTCCCACTTCCTCCGCTCTCTCTCCTCGACAACCATCTCGAGCGACTACTGCACTCCGCCATGGCCGACTCGAGCTACCTCAGCACCGACAGAGCCGCCAAGGCCGCCCCCTCGTCCCCTCGCCGCGCCTCTTCCTCCTCCGCCCGTTCGACGACTTGCGAGCGGCCAGCGTGCGACCCTCTCGCCCCGCCGGCGACCAAGCAGGGTACTATCAGCGCCATGGGTGCGTCCGCCTTTTTCTGAAGGCAGCCCTGCGCGCGCGCTGACGCCGTGGCACCCGCAGAGCTCTTCCGGTCACTCAGCTGGGGCGACCGCCTCCTCGCGCCACTCGTCCTCGCCGCCATGATCCTGGGCGTCGGCCTCGGCAATGCCATCCCGCAAGACCGCCTTGACAGCGTCTTCTCGGCCGAGGGCGGCTCGGCTTCGTGGGAGGGCGTCTCTGTTCGTGCGTCGCCGTCCTTCCTCCTCCCCTTCACCTCGTCCGGGCTGCCGAAGCGGCTCGTCAGAGCTAGTTCGGCTCCTCCTCGGCCCTCGGCAGAGTGCGAGAAGCAAAACTGACCCTTTCCTTCAACGCTCGCAGCCCTCCTCGTTGGATTACTCGTCATGATCTGGCCGGCCATGTCCAAGGTCCAGTGGGAGCGCCTGCCCGTGCTCTTCAAGTCGCGCACGATCTACATCCACCTTGGCATCTCGCTCGTCCTCAACTGGGTCGTCGCGCCCTTCATCATGGCTGCCTGCGCCTGGATCGCCCTCCCCGAGGCGAGCATGGACCGCGAGCGCCGCGGCGTCCTCCTCGTCGGTGTCGCTCGCTGCATCGCCATGGTCATGTGCGTTCCCTCATCTCGCTTGTGCTCATCTTGTGCTGTCGAGCTCGCCCTGACTCCCCAACTTGCTCACCTCGACCCAGCATCTGGACCGGCATCGCTCAGGGCGACGGCGACTATTGCGCCATCCTCGTCGTCTTCAACTCGATCCTGCAGATCGTCCTCTTCTCGCCCTACGCCATCCTCTTCTGCGACATCCTCGGCGTGCGCGCCGGCACTGACCTCGCCCAACTCAGCCTCGCGTACGACAAGGTGGCAAAGGCGGTCGGCATCGTGCGTCCGCCTCTCTCCCTCTCTACAGCTTCAGCCTCGTCTCGCGCTCGACTTGACGCTTCTCTCGACGCAGTACTTGGGCATCCCGCTCGCCGCCGGCGCCATCACGCGCGTGATCGCCATGACGACCCTCAGCAAGAAGCGGCGTGACCAGTTCTTCGGCTACTTCGGCCTGTTCGGCATGCTCGGCCTCCTTTACGTCATCATCGTCCTATTTATGAGCCAAGGCCGCGCCATCATCGACAACATCGGCACCGTGTTCCGCATCTGCGTCCCGTGCGTCCTCGTCGAGCTCTCCTCGTCTCGGCTCGACTCGCTCACCGGCTGACTCTGACTCTGTCTTCCTCGTGCAGGCTCATCATGTACTTCACGATCGTGTGGACGACGACCTTTCTGTCGTTCTGGAAGTTCTCGCGCTCGCGCTGGGGTCACCACGCCGGCGGGTACGACAAGGCGGTCACGCAGGCCTTCACGGCCGGCTCGAACAACGTGCGCACGCCTCTCTCTTCCCTCTCGAGCTCGACCTCAAGCTGACTCACACCCTACGCTTGCAGTTCGAGCTCGCCATCGCCGTCGCGACGGCCTCGTTCGGCACCGACGCACCTGAAGCTCTCGCCGCGACGTGCGTCTCTCTCGCTCGCGCCTTTCCTGACCTCGCGCCCTACTGATGCCCGTTGCTAACTCTCTACTCTGCTACAGGCTCGGCCCGCTCATCGAGGTCCCGGTGCTGCTCGTCCTCTCGTACGTCGCTCTGTACCTGCGCGACAAGATGTCGTGGGAGCCGGCCGAGCCTCTCGGCTTGAGGGACGCCGAGTCAGTCGCAGAGAAGGGTTCCTTGCAGCGATGAGTGACTGTCGAGTGTTTGTATAGACTTGGCTGTAACGATGCTGCACGTCTCGGACCGCACGAGCTCCGCAGCCATTTGAGAAGGTCGCGCTCTCGCTCGCTCCTCTCGTGCAGCTGCGACCAGCTCGAAGACACAGTGTGTATGACAGACAACCCGAGAACTACGCAGTCAGGAAAGAGAAGGAGAGACTAAGACAAGAGAGCCATCCGCAGCCGCACTACATCCCCGACCTCGTCCCCGCTCGGACCTCGCCTCGCCGTCGAGTCGAGCTACTTCTCGCTCGCCGCCAGCTCGCGCTCGAGCTCCTCGGTCGCCCTGCGCAGCGCCTTCCACCTCGACTTGCGCATCGTGCCGGCGACGTGCACGCCGTTGGCGTTGTCGGTGAGCATGAGGAGGTGGTCGACGTTGATCGGCTCGACCCAGTCCATCTGGAACGAGATCAGGTCGAGGTCGAGACCGGACCCATCGCCCCTTGGGAGCCTGAGCCCGGCGAGCCCGAGGCCCATCTGGTTCGACGTCCCCCAGTACGTCGCGAACTTGCCCCTCGTGTCGGGCGTCGAGCCCGGCCCGTCCGACACGGCGCGGCGGAACACGCTCGGCCCAGGCAGCTGCGGCCAGTCGCGGTGCGGGAGCTGGGCGCCCTTGCGGATCTCGCGCCACGCGTCGCGCAGGACCGGGCGCGTCTTGGTCGCGAGGAGGTTGCGGCGCATGTGGAGCGCGAGGGTCGAGAGGGGGAGGGCGGCGAGCGTCGAGAGCGGGAGGGGCGAGATGAGGAAGTAGGGCGCAATGGCGTTGTGCGGGTAGAGCGGGATCTCGGCGCCGAGGAGGGCCGTCGTGCGCCACACGGCGCCGGCGCACACGGCCGAGGACGTTTTGTCGGCAGAGTGTGCAGCCTGCGAACGTCGTACAGCATTAGTTCCAGTCTGTTCGAGGCGTACGCGCACGTAGAGGAAGAGAGGGAGAGGGAGAGCGCACCTTGAGGGCCCAAGCGAAGAGGATGTCGCCGCTCGAGACGAACTCGGCGCCGCCCGTCTCGAGCTTGATCTCGGCCTTGACCTTGCGCACGAGCGCGTCGACGGTCGCGTGGTTGAGGAGGATCCAGCCGCGGTGGCTGCGGCGGAACACGTTCTCGACGAAGACGCTGCTGAGGAGACGAGCGGCCGGCCAGGTCGAGAACGAGCGCCACATGCCCGTGGCCGGCAGCGCAGCGCGCGCCGCGGCGTCTTTCGACGATGCCGACGAGCCGGCGAGACCCTTCTCGCTCAGATCGAGCTTGAACTCGCTGTCGCCGCTCGGGGTGCACGGACCGCTCGCCTCGGCGCCGTCGCCGTCAACGAGCCGGTCGAGCGCCTGCTGCCACGGGTTGACGCCCTCGAAGGACGGCGGCACGTCCCACTCGTTGCCGTGCAGCTCGGCCGTGAGCCCCTTGAGGACGATGCCCATGCCGGTCCCGTCGACGATGCCGTGAGGAAGGTTGACGCCGACCGTGATGGCGTCGACGAGGACGGTCGCGTGGACGTGTAGGAACGGGCAGTTGCTCTTGGCGTGGCCGGCAAGCGATTTGGGGACGCCCTTGGGGCGGAAGAGGGAGCGCTTTGGTCGTTCGAGCGGCGCCGAGGCGCGGCCGTTGAAGGCGGGCGACGGCGACGAGAGGCCCGAGGCGGCGACGTAGTCGAGGGGGAGCGTCTTGGTCGTGAAGCGGTAGTGCGATGGGCGAGTCGAGGTGTCGTCGGGGACGTTGATCGTCCACGTGCCCTGCGGTCGAGGAAGAGGAGGGGAGGAATGGTCAGCACCGGCTCGCTCGAACTGCAGCTGCAGGCGGAGATGGACGTTGAGCGCACCTTCTTCTTGCTCGCGAGACCCCTCATGAGCGGCCACTTGAGCGCGACCTGGCGCGTCGCCTCGCCGAGCCGAGCGATGAGCGCGTCGCTGTGAGCCGACGACCAGTCGGGGGGGAGGCTGAAGGCGAGGCAGAGCACGTTCTGCGTGAGCTCGCAGGTCGCGTCGGTCGCCGTGAGCTGTACAAGCATGGCGGCGTCGGTCGAGGCGGCGTGCGGCGGCGTTCGAGGGCGGAAGAAGCGGGAGCAAGCGGGAAGGAGAGGGAGAGAGGAGCGGGGGAACAGGGCTCGAAGCCATCGAGCCGCCAAGCTCGTGCGGGAGCGCACACGGAGCGGAGCGATTGCTCGCGCGAGAGCTCTGGCGCAAGTGCTCGAGGGCGGAGGGTTGGCGGTCCCCCGCCGAGCGAGGCTCGACTGGGAAAGGCGACGGCGAGAATGAGTTGGAACTGTAACGCTAGCGGTTTGCGCTCCAAGTGGCGATCAAGGCGGTCCTGCCAGTCACGTCGTCGCGCTCGAAAGTGCTCTTGCGCCGGCGAGAGCGTGAGGAAGCCCAGGAGCCGCGAGAGGAACAGCTCCGCCGGAGCGGAGAGCGAGAGCACGAACGCAGAGCGTGCGCCGCTGGAGGGCGATACCTCGGGCGTGCACCAAGGCCTGGGCTCGCGCAGGCCGGCACCCTGCGCGCAAGCTGAGCGAGGTCGGCAGAGGGAGAGGCGAGGTCGAGGTGGAGCGAGGAGGAGGAGAGGGACGAGGCGAGTCGGGGCCGTGGCGGTTTGCGCGCTCGCGAGCCGGGTGCAGGATGGACTCGAAGGCGGTACGAGCCTTCTGTTGCACTGCTCGCTGCGGTGAGAGCGGAGAGCGGTGGCCGGCTTCATCCAACTCGCTCGCCGTCCTCCTCCCTCGTCCCCTCCTCCAACCACCGCGGTCCAGCTTGCTCCACCATGGCTGAGCTGAGCGCACTCGCAGCCGTTCTCGTCGCCACCCTCTCGCCCGACGCCCCGACCCGTCGACAGGCCGAGCGCGACCTCCTCCAGGCGCAGGCCCACCCGTCCTTCGGCCCGCTCGTCCTCCAGCTCGCCCAGGATGCCCAGCAGAACAGGGCCATCCGTCAGAGTGCCGCACTCAACTTCAAGAACTGGATCAAGGCCAACTGGGCGGTGCGTTCCCTCTCTCGCTCTCCTCATCTCTCCCTCCCCTCTCCTCTCCAGCTCCGTCGAGCCAGGTCATTCCAGCTGGCTGCCCTGGACTGCTGAGCCTCATACGGCCAAATACTGACGCACACCCCTCCCCCGCACGCAGCTCGAGGATGCGCCGACACCGTTGACGACCAGCACCGCCGAGTCGCTCAAGCAGAGCATCGTCGCCATCATGATCAGCCTCTCGGGCGAGCAGGCCCTCCAGGTCCAGCTCGGCGAGGCCATCGCCATCATGGCCGCTGCCGACTTTCCTCATGACTGGGACAGCCTCATTGACGTGCGCTCGCCTCTCCCTCCTCCCCTCCCCACCTCGCATCGACCTGGCCGTGCTGACGCCTCTCTCCCTCGTCGCGCAGCAACTCACGGCCCAGCTCACGCCCGACAACTTTGTCGTCAACAACGCCGTCCTCCAGACCGCCCACTCGATCTTCCGCAGCTGGCGGTCCGAGTTCCGCACCGACGACCTCTTCCTCCAGATCAAGTTCGTCCTCGACCGCTTCTGCGAGCCCTACTTCAAGCTCTTCCAGGTGCGTCCGAGCTTCGCTCCGTCGCCGTGAGTGTCGACGGTCCTGCTCACACCCTCGCCCTCTGCAGCAAACCGACTCGATCCTGTCGTCCGGCACCGCCCTCTCGCCCGACCAGCTCAACCTCCTCCTCCGCACCCTCCTTCTCCTCCTCCAGCTCTACTACGACCTCAACTCGCAAGACCTCCCCGAGTTCTTCGAGGACCGCCTTGAGCAGTTCCTGCCCCTCCTCCTCAAGTACCTCGACTTTGCGCCGCCGGGCGCACCCGCCGACGACGACGAGGACGAGGACGAGGCGGCGGGCGACCTCGAGATGGCCAAGGCCGAGATTTGCGACATCGTCCAGCTCTACAGCCTGCGATACCTCGACGCGTTCGGCGAGGCCGGCTTCCTGGGCCCGTTCGTCGAGAAGACGTGGGGCCTGCTCACCAAGCTCGGCCCGGCCGTCAAGTACGACACGGTGCGTCGCCTCCCTCTCTCATCGTCTCGCTCTCGGTCCTGCTCGAGCCGGCCCACTGACGCCGTCGTCGCCGCCTCGCAGCTCGTCGCCAAGGCAACCGCCTTCCTCGGGACCGTCGTCAAGATGCCGGCGCAGCGCGAGCTGTTCGAGAACCAGCAGACGCTCGAGGCCTTCTGCGAGAAGATCGTCCTGCCCAACATGACGCTGCGCACGTTCGAGGAGGAGCTGTTCGAGGACGACCCGGCAGAGTACGTGCGGCGCGACCTCGACTCGGCGAGTGCGTCCACCTCTCCCTCTTTCGCTCATTCATCCACGGGCTCGAGGCTCACATAGCCTCCTCTCTGTGTGCGCAGGCAGCGAGACGAGGCGGCAAGCGGCGAGCGACTTCACCAAGGCGCTCATGGAGCAGTTCGAGTCGCAGGTCACGCAGATCGTCACCCAGTACATCGGCGCCTACCTCCAGGTGCGTCCCCTCACGCCTTCTATTGCTATTCCCGAGCAGCAGAAGACCTGACGCCCAACTCCCCCGTGCGCAGCAATACGCCTCGTCGCCGCAGGCCAACTGGAAGTCGAAGGACACGGCCATCTTCCTCCTCACGTCGATCGCGACGCGCGGCTCGACCCAGCAGCAGGGCGTCACGTCGACCAACGCGCTCGTCGACGTCATCAAGTTTTTCTCGGAGCACATCCTCGCCGACCTGCAGGCGGCGCCTGGCTCGGTCCACCCGGTCGTCCAGGCCGACGCCATCAAGTTCCTGTTCACGTTCCGCATGCAGGTGCGTCAGCGTTTCTCCGTCCCTGTGCCCTGTGGGAGGAGTACGCGCTGACCTCGACGTTGTACCTCGCCCGCAGCTCACCAAGGAGCAGCTCCTCTCGGTCCTCCCCCTCCTCATCCCGCACCTCGAGAACCCGGCCTTCGTCATCCACACTTATGCCGCCCTCACGATCGAGCGCATCCTCTTCATCAAGACCAACAACACGTTCATGTGCGTCCGCCCTTACTCTCCCTCTCGACGAGCAGCTGAAGCTGACCTCGTCCTCCTCCCTCTCGCAGGTTCGGCCAGGGCGACATCCGCGAGCACGCCGAGGGCATCCTCCTCGCCCTGTTCAAGATCATCGAGAGCGGCACGTCGCCCCAGCAGGTCGCCGCCAACGAGCACCTCATAAAGTGTGCGTCGGCCGTTCTCACGCTCGGACCTCTCTTTCTCTCCGACTTGTTGCTGACCCATTCCCTCTCGTCCTGCAGCCGCCATGCGCGTCATCGTCACTGCTCGTGGTGCGCTCGCGCCGAGCTACGCTACCGTCATGCAGCACCTCGTCGCCATCCTCGGCGAGATCTCCAAGAACCCGTCGAACCCCAAGTTCAACCACTTCACGTTCGAGAGCATCTCGGCCCTCATTCGGTGCGTCTCTCTCTCTTCCTTTTGCTCCTGTCATGCTCGAGCCTGGACGAGGCAGTAGCTGATGCTCTCGTCGACGCCCGAAACAGCTTCGTCGTCCCCGCCGACCCGTCCGCCCTCGCCGCCTTCGAGACGGCCCTGTTCCCGCCCTTCCACGCCATCCTGCAGCAGGACGTCTCCGAATTCACGCCCTTCGTCTTCCAAATCCTGTCGCAACTGCTCGAGCTGCGCTCGGCCAACGACCTCCCGCAGCAGTACACGGTCCTCCTCCCGCCGCTCCTCACGCCCGCCCTGTGGGAGTCGCGCGGCAACGTGCCGGCGCTCGTGCGCCTCTTGCGGGCGTTCCTCTCGCGCGGCGCGGCGCAGATCGTCCAGGGCGGCCAGGTCACGCCCATGCTCGGCATCTTCCAGCACCTCATCCAGAGCAAGGCCAACGACCAGCACGGCTTCGACCTCCTCGAGGCCCTCGTCGAGTCGCTCCCAATGTGCGTCGTCTTCTTCATCCTCTCCTTCATCTTCGTCTCGTGCCGCACTGACCCTCGCCTCTCTCTCGCCCGCAGCTCGGCCCTCGAGCAGTACCTCTCGACGCCGATCTTCATCCTCCTCCTTACTCGGCTCCAGACAGCCAAGACGGACAAGTTCACGCAGGGCCTCATCCGGTTCCTGTGCTTCGCGGCGGCGATCCAGAAGGACGACTTGGGCGCCGACCGGGTCATCGGCTTCATGGACGGCGTCCAGCCTCAGCCTGGGTGCGTCGCGGTCTCGCCTGCTTGTCCGTCTTTGCCACGTATTCCACGAAGCTGACGCCGGCTCCTTGTCTATCCTGAACGCACGCAGGCTCTTTGCGCAGGTCCTACCCCTCCTCCTTCCCGACGTGCAGAAGGCGCCGACCAAGGACCGCAAGGTGATCGCCGTCGGCCTCGCCAACTTCCTCACCAAGAGCCCCAAGATGCTCAGCGAGCCTCACGTCCGCGCCTGGTGCGTCTCTGTCCTCTCCTCGCCCTCCTCGAAACGAGCTCAGATTCTGACGTCGCTTTGCCACCGCACGCTCCTGCAGGGCGCCGACGCTCGAGGCCCTCCTCAAGCTGTTCCTTCTCCCGCTCCCGATCGCGCGCAACACGTCTGCGGCCGACGACGAGGTCGACGTTGTTGATCCGGAGGAGGCCGTCGGGTACCAGGCGTCGTTCTCCAAGCTCGGCGCGAGCGAGCGCCCGAGGGCCGACCCGGTCGCATACGTCGACGAGCCGAGGATGTGGCTCGCCAAGGGGCTTGAGGATGCCAGCAGGCGCGAGCCGGGCAAGGTGCGTCGGCGTCTTTCTCTCCTCCTTTCCTTCTTTCTCGCTCGACGACCGCCAGACTGACTATCTCGTTCGTCCGCTCTTTGCGTGCGCAGATCCCAGCGCTCATGCAGCAGGTCAGCCCCGAGTTTGCGACGCCCTTCGCGCAGTACCTGCAGCAGAACGGCATCGACCTGTCGTGAGCGACGTCCCTCCTCGGCCTTCTCCCTCTCTCTCTCTCTCGCTCCGCATCACCAGCATTCTTCGCCTCATCTCTCTCTATGTGTCCTACTCGTTCTCTCCTTTGGCAGCATCTGCACGTCTGCAATGGCACCTGCGCCGGCTCTCCTGCTTTCTGTGCTCCCGGCAAGAGAAGAGTCCGAGAAGGGCCAAGCTCGCCTGCTCAGGCTTGAGGAAGGTGCTTCCTCGTCAGCATGCTTCTTTCGCCCGAGCCGCCCGAGACGTGCAGAGCCAGCTACGCGACGAGACTACTCTGAAGGACGAACGAGGAGCAGGCGAAAGCGCTCTCGCCGGCAGGAAGCGCGCCGCTCGAGCCTCTGCGCGCGCGCCGGCTCGCCACGAAAAAAACGTGGCGGGCTCGCGACCTGCTCGTCGTCGCGGCGCGCCGGCGCCTGCGGCCCACACGACTGCTGTCCAGCGTGTCTAGAGCTACAATGTGACTCTCAGGCGTGAACGAGAGGCGCGGGAAAGCGTGCCGCTCGCCTCGGCGCTTTGACCTCCTCGTCGACCTTCTCAAACTGCCGCTTCCCGCGCCGACGGCTCGGCGGCTGCAGACACGCTTCGCTGCTCAAGCTACGCGACGCTTCGTGCTCTCTATGAGTCTGAGAGGAGGAGCAAAGCTCACAAGCTCGTGATGCATGTCGACTCGACCGAGAATGCAGGGAACTATCAGCGACGGCACAGATCCGTAAGGGCGTAATGATGAAAGCCAACAAGGAACGGGCGAGAGAGCGAGAGAGGGAAGGAAGCTCTAGACACGTCGTCAACCCATCCATGAGATCTCGGGCGGGCTCGAGCCCCCTCCTCCTCCTGCGCCTCGGGCAAAGTAGCTCGGCGTCGCCGGCGCCGTCGAGCCCGTACCGCCGCCGCCGCCGCCGCCGCCGCCGGTGCCGCCGCCGGTGGGCCTCGTCGCAGCCGGCGTCGCGTCGCGGCTGTGCCGGCCCAGCGCCGCCCGCCCCGGGTGCGAGTGCAGCCGCGCAATCTCCTCCTCGTCCGCCTCGCCGCCGAGCGCTCCCCCGCCGCCCCACCGACCCCTCCGCTCGGCCTCGAACTGGAACTGCGCGTCGTGCTGCTGCTCCTCCGAGTCGTCGAGCTCGAGCCGGCCGACGGGCTCCTCCTCGCACCGGTACGACGACGACGACTCGGCGCCGCCGTCGGCGTCGACGTCGACGTCGAAGCTCGCGATGCTCGCTGCGGCCGACGTGTGCTCGGACCCGTGCGCGGGCGTCGTCGGCTGCGTCGTGCTGCTCGTGCCGCGGCGTAGCTGGTGGTAAGCCACCGCGCTCGGACCCCCTCGAGCGGCAGCGCCGGCCGACGAAGGGCGCATCGGCGCGATCGTGACGGGCTCCGAGGCGGTCGTCGTTACGTCGCCGGGCGCGGACGACGGCGAATCGGCGGCCGAGCCGGCGACGGCAGGAGGATAGGGGAGCGGCGGGTAGGGCTGCGGCACGAGCGCAGCGAACGGGTATGCGCCGAATGCGGCGCTCTGCAGCGTATGGTGATGGTGGTGCTGATGAGGGGCGTGAGCGCCGGGCGAGGCGAGAGGGGAGGTCGTGCTCGAGAGCGGGAGAGGGAGGAACCGCGGCTCGACGCCACCGGTCGCCGGCTGCGGCAGCGGCGGGATGGCCGTGCTCGTGCCCGACGTGGCCGACAGCGTCGGGCTCGCTCGACCGTGCGAGTGCCCGTAGAGCGTGCGCAGAGGAGCTCGCGGCGTCCGCTCGGTCACGGTCGCCGGCCTTTCTCGGCTCGGCGAACGCGCCGCCGCCGCCGCCGCTTCGGCCGCGGGCTCTTCCTCGATCGAGAGGCGGCTCGTCTGCCTGCGCAAGCTCGAGAGGCCGCTCGACGTGCGCGGCGACGGGCTGACGCCGCTCGGGCCCGCCCATCCCGCCGAGCCGCCGAAGAGGACGGGCGGGCTCGGGCTGTCGCCGCCGCTCCCGGCGCTGCCCGAGCCGGCAAAACCGTAGACGCTGCTGCGCAGGAGCCGCAGCTGCTCGTCGACGTCGCGCTTGCTCACGAGCCCGCCGCCTGCGCCGCTCGCCGCGACCGACGACCTTCCCAAACCGCCGCCGAGCCCGCCGCCGCCGGCGTCGGACGCGCGCAGGTCGGGCTTCGAGTCGAGCATGCCGAGGAACGCCTGGATGTCGTCGGCGTCGTCGGGCGCACGACCCTCGTGCACGAACCGGCGCCGCTCGGCCGCAGGCGCAGACGCTCCTGCTGCGCTTGCGCCGGGTCCTGCGCCGGCGCGCGCGGCGGGAGACGACGCCGCGTCGTACTGGGCCATCATCGTGCCGAGCCGACTGGTGCCGGCCCCGCCGCCGCTCGTCATGGCGCCGCCGATCCCGCCGCCGGCGCCGACGCCGGGCGAGCGCCCGAGGCTGCCTGCGACGCCGAAGCTGAGCGCCCTCGACGCTGCGCCGACGCTCGGCCGGCGCGCGAGGCCCGAGGCCTGCACGTGCCCGTGCCCGTGCCCCTGCGCGTCGTCGAAGCTGCCGCTGCCGCCGCTGGCGCTCGCGCTCGACGCGCGCAGGATGCCCGAGCGCGTGTAGCTGCCCTGCGAGCCGTAGCTGCCGAGGCCCGGGCGGGCGCTCATGCCGCCCGCCAGGGGCGAGCCGCTAAGCTGCGCATGGGCGTGCGCGCCGGCGCCGGCTGGAGCGGGCACGGCGACGGGGAGCGGGAGCGGCTGCTGCCTGCCGATGGGCGCGCCCGAAGGCGACGACGACGCCGCGAGCGCGCTCGCGCCGAGGTAGCTCCCCGCGCGAAAGATCGGGCTCCCGCCGCCGCCGGCGCCTGCGCTCGTGCCTGCCGCGCCGTAGAACCCGCCCGGCCCGCCCGACGACGCGCTCCCGCCGCTCGCGCGGCGGGAGAACCCGCCCGCCTGCTGCGCCGGGCTCGCGCTGAGCGGGCTCGCGCGCGGGACGGACCCTAAGCCCGAGCCTGCGCCCGCCGCCGAGTACGACGCGCCGCGCGCGCGCGCGAGCGAGATGAAGGCGGGCTCGACGCCGACGGCGCCCGCCGAGGTCGATGTGCTGGGCGCGGCGGCGGCCGATGCGGGCGACGGTGCGGCGCCCGGGACGTAGGCGGCAAAGCGCGGCGCCGAGGACGAGGCGCTCGGGCTTGCGGCGGCGCTCGTGTACGAGCCCGGGCGGGGCGACGATGCGGCCGGGGACGTGGACGAGTTGTAGCTCGCGCGCGGGACGGCGACAGGCGCGGGGAAAGCGTTGCTCGGCCGGGGTGAGCTCGAGAGGGGCGAGGGAACGTGCGGCGTGGTTGCCGCCGGGGGAGGAGGGTGCGGCGCGTACGGGTGCCGTGACGAGAGCGAGCCGTAGCTCGGCAAAGGTGCGAGGCCCGTCATGCCCCTCGCCGACGAGGCGGGTGCGGCGGCGGGTGGGCTCGTGCGCGCCGCACCGAGGGCAAGACCGCCGCCTGGGCTCGTCGACGTGAGCGGGAGCGAGCCCGGCTCGGTGCGCAGGCCGTGCGAGGCGTGCTGCTGGTGCTGCTGCTGCTGAGTATACGGATACTGCTGCGCCTGCTGCTGCTGCTGGACGTGGCTCGGGTACCGTGCGACGGTCGGGCGGAAGAAGTCCTCGTCGATGAAGCGCGACGAGAGGAGCGTCTCGATCTCCTCGACCGAGAAGTCGGTGTTGAGGCGGTACGTAACCGAGAGCGAGAGGGTACTGCGCGACGAAGAGGTGAATCAGTGCGAGATCCTGGATCAGGCTCGAGAAGCTCGACCCCGACTCAACGAGCCGAGGAGCGAGCAGCGACTGTGAGAGAGGACGCACCCGAGCGGCGTCTCGATCCCAGGGAACACGATCCTCTCCGTCTCGCCCTCCCCGCCCTCGAGCGGCTCCTCAACGCCGACCTCCCCCTCCCTCTCCTCCTCGCCCTCCCTCCCTCCCGCTCCCACACCCGCTCCCTCTCCCTCACCTCGCCGGCCCATCCTCACCCTCATCCCCAGGCCCGTCCCCCCGGCCGCCGCCGCCGCGAACGGCCGTCGGGCGAGCCGGCGGTGGAGCGCCCAGGCGGGGAGCGTGCGCGCGAGCGTGAACTGGGCGCGGAAGTGCAGGATCGCGTGCTTGTACACGGTCGGGAGCTCGGGCGCCGCGGTCGGTGTTGACGGCGCGGGTGGAGGCGGGGGAGGAGGGGCGGCGGAAGCCGGCGAGGGGTAGCTCGTCGAGGACGAGGGCGAAAGCGACGAGCTCGAGGTGGACGCCGAGCTTGCCGAGGTCGGGCGCGGCGCGAGCGAGAGGACCCAGCGCTCGAGTACGACGTTGGGCGCGACGGCTGCTGCAGGCGCGGCGCCGCTCGACGTCGCTGCCGCTGACGAGGGCCGGTGGTGGCCCAGCGCCGCTCCCGCCGAGCGCGGCCGCGGCACCGGCGACGCCCTCCCTCCCGCCGACGCTGCGCCACGCACGTCGTACGCTGCCGTGCGAGAGTGCCGCATGGGCGCCGAGACGCGCAGGCGCTTGCCGCGCTGGTCGGCGAGGACGAGGACCTGGTTGGCCGACAGGTCGGACGTGTCGAGGACGACATCGAGGACCATGGGCGGGACGAGGGTCGGCGCCGAAGTCAACGAGGACGATGCGCCCGCGCCGCTGCCGCCGCCGCCGCCGCCGCCGCCGAGGGCGCTGCGAGAAAAGGACGACGAGGTGGACGAGGGCGAGGGAGCGACGAGGCGAGACAGGTTGCGCCACGTCTTGAGCTCGGTGCGGAACTGATCCGTGTCGGGCAGCTCGAGGTTGAACTGCGGGCGGGCGGTGAGGCGTCAGAAGCTTGAGCTGGGCGACTTGACTCGGCTCGCACGAGCAGAGAGAGGGACGAGGGCGAGGACGCACCCATTTGTTGGTCCGGCGCGGCTTGTCCTTGGCCGTTGCGCTCGCTCTGCGAGACTGACCTGGAGGTACGAGAGGAGTGCCGGGCGAGCTGGCGGGCTGTGCGGTCGAGCCGTGGGGTGCGGGTACGCCGAGTGCGGGCGAGAGCGGGTGGTGGTGGGGGAGGTCGTCGCTCGGCGGTGCGAGGTCGGTCGAGCGCGCCTGGGCGACAACGGCGCACGTCTTGGCGTAGAAGTGCTGCAGGGGGGAGTCAAGAGTCAGCTGCTGCCGCGGGGTGGGGGAGATCGGGAGGACGACGACGAGGGGAGGGGGAGGAGGCGCACCTGGACGAGCTGGTCAACTTTGGCGTAGTCGGTCGGCGGTGGTGGTGGGTGGGTGCGAGGGGTCGGTGCCCCTGCCCGCTCTGGGTCCATGTCGGCGGTGCAGCCGAGTGCCGACTCGTGAGCGGGCGACGACGACGCGGCGGCTAGAGGGCGGCGGCGGCGGCGGTCGCGGGTGTGTGTGGGCTCGCTTGTGGTGGCTGAGGGTGGTCGGTCGAGTGAGCTAGAGAGCCAGCCGGTGGCCGATCTAGCTGTAGCGGTGAGGGAGGGAAGGGGGAGGCGGTGCGAGTGGTCGGCTCGTCGGGTGGGGACGAGCGGCGGCGGCTCTTGCTCTCGCTCTCGACGCTGGATGAGACGACCGAGGCTCCTGGCCCTCCTGTCCTTCCTGTGTGCCCTCCCCCTCATCGCCCTCGTCGTCACGTACCGCCACCGCGACTCGCTCGGCCTGCAGCTCTCGTCATCTCCTGGACCCGCCTCCCTCGACCTCGCTCCTCTCTCTCCCTCTCTCCCTTCACTCCAACCCACTCCACCACCCAAGACGCTCAACATGGCCGCCAAGGACGCCGTCGGTCCGTCCTCTTTCGCTCCCCGCCGTTCCCACGGCCTCGCTGAACTCCCTCTCCCACAGAATCCGCCATCGCCTCGGGCAAGCGTGTCGTCGTCTTCTCCAAGAGTTACTGCCCGCATTGCGCTCGCTCCAAGGCCCTCCTTAAGGAGCAGGGCGAGGACTTCGACCTGTACGAGCTCGATCTGCAGGAGGACGGCGCCGACTGGCAGGCCTACCTCGGCGACAAGACTGGGCAGCGCACCGTCCCCTCGGTCTTCATCGGCGGCAAGCACATCGGCGGCAACTCGGACCTCCAGGCCCTGCACAAGTCGGGCGAGCTCAAGAAGCTCCTCGCCTGAGCGCCGCCTCGCCCGTACCCGGACCCCTGGGCTTCGGCCCTTCCCCTCCCTCGTCGCGCGCCGCACCGCCCTCTCCCTCGCGAATGCAAACAAAGCAGCAGTTCCTCATCTTTGTCCCGGCGAGCGTCTGCGAGCGAGAGCGAGAGCGAAAGCTGAGAGCGAGGGAGCTGGGTACGGTCGGGCGGCAGGACGAGCGAGATCGTCGGGTCCATGGCCAAAGCGAGGACGCAGGGTCGCTCGAGCCCGCCCCAGGGACCTGTGGCTCTGCGTGGGGAGCGCGGCGGCCCATCTGGGTTCGCGCTCTGGGTGCAGCGCCCTGGAAAGCGAGCGGGCGAGTGAGGGAGCGCGAGACAGAGCGGCGCTGCGCCGCTGTGGCTGTGCTCGTAGCTCGCAGCTGTGTCCATGCACATTCTCCTGAGGCTGAACGGGCAGGAAAGGCATGCCGGAGGCTGCGCGGGCAAGCGAGAGCGGACTCGAGGGTGGAGCAGGGAGCGAGGACAGGTTGGAGCGCGTCTGAGGAGACAGGACCCGGCGCGCGCGCACACTAGCACTCCCATACTGCTCTGTAGCCGGGTAAGCCCACCAGATACCGGTCAGCGCCCGTACAGAGACCGTGAGAGGCGTCGGACGGTCGGCGCTGATGAGGTTTGCGGTCGGCGAGGCTGAGTCGTGGTGGACTGTCGGCGAGCGGCGACGAGTTGAGGAGCTCTGCCTGAGCCATCGCTCCATACAGAATGGCGCTGGAGGGGAGGACGAGGCTGTAGGAAGCGGCGAGGGTGCGGCGGTGGTCCGAGGTGGGCGAGGTGAGGACGAACGGCGCGGGCTGCTGGGTCGGCCGAGGCGCAGTGGCTAGCCGTCAGCAGGCGATCTGGCAGCTGTCCACCCGCGCAGGTGGTAGAGCGGGCGAGTTGGAGGTGGACGAGCTCGCGCCGGACCTCGCTCGTCCAACCTTGGCCTCGTCTGCCACACCACAGCCCGCCATGCTACACAGAGCCACCCCAGCTCTCTGTGGGGCTCGCAGTGCAGCTCTACAGCGCGGCTAGCCGCCGCCCGCTTCCCTCGCCACCTCGCCTCGAGGTGCCCCCACTCGCGCCCCCAGTGGCCCTCTCGCCCAGGCCTGCGACCGCCTGGCTCCACCCCCGCATCGACAAGGGCTATCACGGCCTGCTCTCAGGGTTCACGTCCTCGCACCGCGTCTATCTCGAGCCGCACCGCCCTCGCCCCTCTATCGCTCGCCGTCCCCCCTCCCCTCCCTCCGCTCGCCCTCCTCGTCCTCGTCCTCCTCGTACGCCCCGACACGCACCACATGGCCTATACCAGCACTCCGACACCTCAAGCCCGCGACCTCGACTCGGCAGAGAAGCACTCGCTGCGCAAGGACGACGGCACCGCGCACGACATCTCGCTCGTACCCGACGAGCGCACCAGCGGCGGCGACAAGCTCGATCGCGGCGGCGACGGCGACGATGGCGACGAGGTCGACGGCGTCTTCGGCAAGCAGGGCGGCGAGGGGACTGTCAACTACCGCACGTACGTCGAGACTCTCCTCCCTCCCTCCCTCTCTCCCCTCCTTCTCACTCTCCCTCTCGTCCGAACCGCATACCTGACTCTCTCCCTCGCTTCGTCGCATCTCCTCCACCGCTCACAGCGTCGGCTGGAAGACGGCGACCGTCTTCATCGTCAAGAGCCAGATCGGCATCGGCGTCCTCGGCCTCCCCGGCGCCTTCCTCACGCTCGGCCTCGTCCCGGGCCTGCTCGTCTTTGCGTGGATCGCATCGGCAACGATGTGGTGTGACGTGTATGTCGGGACGTTCAAGCTGAAGCACCCGCAAGTGTGTGCGTCGCCGCTCGCTCCCCTTCTCGTCCTTCCTGCTCCTCGAGCGCACGCAGCTCACCCTCTCGGCCCTCTCTGCAGACTCGATCTCGGACTGCGGCACCCTCATGTTCGGCAAGTGGTGCGGCGAGCTGTTCGGCGTCGCGTACTGGCTGTGTGCGTCCTCTCTCCACGACCGCCGCCGACGAGACGAGCGCCGAGCTGACTTTCGCTCCCTCGCTCTCCTGCGCGCAGTCTGCACTTTCGTCGCGGGTTCGGCCCTCCTCACCATCTCGACCGCCTTCAACGCCGTCTCGCTGCACGCAATGTGCACCGCCGGCTGGGTCGCCATCTCGGCCGCCATCGTCTTCGTTCCAGCGTCGCTGCGCACGTTCGGCAAGCTCACCTGGCTCGGCTGGGGCGCCGTCGTGTCTATCCTCGCCGCCATCTTCACCGCGCTCATCGCCATCGCCATCGCCGACCGGCCGGCGCTCGCCCCGCCCGCGCCCGAGCCGTTCGACCTCGGCGTGCGCGCCTTCGCCGACCCGTCGTTCACCGACGCCATGAACGCCGTCAGCGCCATCTTCTTCGCCTTCACGGGCACGTCGAGCTTGTACGTCCCTCTCTCTGCGGCAGGATCAGCTCGTCCGTCGTCGCCGTCGCTGACCTCGCGCTCGACACAGCCTCCCGATCGCCTCCGAGATGCGCAACCCGCGCGACTACCCCAAGGCCGTCATCGTCGGCCAGTCGTTCGTCACGCTCGTGTACCTCGTCGTCGCCGTCACGGTCTACTGCACGGCGGGCAACTACGTCGCGAGCCCGGCGCTCGGGACGGCGGGCCCGCTCATCAAGCGCGTTGCGTACGGGCTGGCGCTCCCCGGCGTCATCTTCAGTGCCATCATGTACACTCATGTGCGTCCTCGCTCCGCCCTCTCGCCGCGCCGTCGCTGCTACGAGGAGAACATCGACTGACCTTCGGATTCCTCCTCGCCGAACAGCTTCCCGCCAAGTGGGTCTTCGTGCGCGTCCTGCGCGGCTCGCACCACCTCAACCACCCGACGAGGACGTCTACCGTCGTCTGGCTCTCGTGCACGGCCGGGTGCCTCCTCTTCTCGTACATCATCGCAAGCGCGATCCCGGTCTTCGGCGGCCGTGCGTCCTCTCTCTCTCTCTTTCCCTCTCCCTCTCTCGGCTCTCTATCTCTCCCTCGATCGTGAGCTGACGCTCGAATCTTCGCTCACGCAGTCGTCGGCCTGATCGGTGCGCTGCCGGCGCCCATCATCACGCTCCACGCCGAGGTGCGCTCAGACCCCTTCCTCGTCCTCCTCTCGCTCGAAACCTCCTCGAGCGCCTTATTAACCCTTTCGACGCTCGCACCTTCGCACGCAGGCTCTCATGTGGCTGTACGACAACAAGCAGTTCTTCTCGTCGCCCGAGTACCGCACGCGCAAGAGGTGGTGCGGCGTCGTCCTCAACATCGGCCTCCTCGTCCTCGCCACGTTCCTTACCGTCGCCGGCACGTACGGTTCGATGTACGTCTCTCTTCACTCGCTCTCGGCTCTCCTTCGTGCTCGTACGGCGTACGCGTCGGCGAGGCTGACGAAGCTCGAGCGCCGCTCGCAGCGTGTACATCATCGACTCGGAGGCGGGCAAGCCCTTTTCGTGCGCCGACAACTCGGGCTCGGTCTAGAGAACGATGTGTGGCGCGCTCTTGATGGCGCCTCGACGGTTTGGCTTGGTCGGGTCGGCGCTGTCGGACCTCGAAGAAGGCGGGCGGCGGGCACTTTCTCCACGTCGCCGCCGGGCGACCTTTCACCCGCAGCACTATCTGTAGACTTCATCTGTGTAGAATGTTCTAAGCATTGATCTGTGCCAAGGGCCTATTCACAGCGCGAGCAGCGAGCTCGCCTTCCGACCGCGGTCGACTTGAGAAGGTCAGAACCGAGCCGGCGCTCCGAGCTGCAGCGTCTTGCGCGGGTATGGCGCCGAGCATGAATGCCGATAAAGAGGTTCTTGAGAGCGGCAGGTTGTAGAGGAGCCGCCCTGTAGATAGAACAGCGAGCCGCGAACCCAGCTTTTCCTTCGCGAGCGCAAAATCGCACCGACCTCCTCCTGCTCAGAGTGTCCGGGCCACCGGTGCTCTCGAGACAGCGTACGTCTCACGGAAGCTGACGAGCAGCCCATGCTGCAGACAGCTGTGCTCGCTCATCTTTCGCGAGCTCACAGGGTTGCGATTTTGATCCCGACTGGCGACCGCTTCCATTAGCGCAGATGCGAAACGGGAGACCAAGTAAAAGTGCTACAAGGCTGAGCGGCCGAAAGATCGACGCTGCGACCTCGAGTTGCCGCCGCTCGGACCTTCTGCGCCTCGACGTCGCCCATGCCCTCGACCGACTCCTCCTCGCACTCGTCCTCGACGTCGCACTTGAGCACAGTCTTCTTGTACTCGTCGTCGCTGCCGCCGGCCTCGCGGCGGCGCACCGTTTAGCATCTCGGGGTCGAGCGCGAGCGCGCCGCGCGGGATGAGCGACGTCGCGAGGAAAAGGCGTCTGCGGCCGGCGCGAGAGCCAAATAATTGCAGTCGATCGAGGCCGACGACGACTGGAACGAGAGGAGGAAAAGGCGGCCCGAGCGAGCGAAGGACGAGGCCGCCGCAGCTGCGCCGGCGTCGACTTGCTCGAGTGCGGGTTCGACGGCAGGCGACCGATCGGTACGAGCTCGCAGATGAAGAAGCACGTGCGAGCGAGACGAAGAGGGAGAAAGGCGAACGAGATGAGGTCAAACAGGCGAGGGACGAGCACGAGGTCATCGCAAGAGCGGTCGGACGAGGCTCTTGCGGCTCTGCTACGGCCAAGGCCAGCCTCGTCCAGTCTCCTTGACGTCCTCGACTCGCTGCAGGTGAGGGAAGAACGTGCAGGGTCAGCTCTGCTCGGGCGGAGGAGACGGGCATCTCCCCGACGGTCGAGGGGAGGAAGGGCGACGAGAGGGTGGAGCGCACCTCGAACACAACCCACTGCAGAGCCCTCGTAGTCACTGCTGAAATGTGACCCACTCGCTCTTCCTCGTCCCGCCGCGCCGCCTGCCGTCCCTGCCCGCCGAACCAGCTCATGACCATCCGCCCGTCCGCCTCTTCCTCGCCCTCGTCCTCCTCGTCCTGCTCGTCAATCGCTCCACCGAGCAGCCGCGTCGTCTCATCCGCC
>Ga0308170_10001368_pt1 | contig 23608 bp, 18 predicted proteins | sample PhyBR2_2_FD_202136 | JGI IMG/M metagenome (GOLD analysis project Ga0308170, IMG submission 202136) | Phyllosphere microbial communities from UC Gill Tract Community Farm, Albany, California, United States - DLSLSB.R2 | ecosystem: Host-associated > Plants > Phyllosphere > Unclassified | place...
AGCGAAGTGGCATGCCAGTTCGCCGGGTTCACCGGCCCGGGCTGCACGGGCGGGCGCTACAGCAACCGCGCGCGCGAGTATTTCTTCATCGGTTCGAACGGCCAGTTCAAGCTGGCCGAGGTGAAGGAAGTGCCGGAACCGGGCTCCTTCGCCCTGTTCGGCATCGCCCTGCTCGCCGCGGGCGCCGTGTCGCGCAAGCGCAAGGCCGCGCAGAACTAAGCGACAAGGCATCGAAAAAAAAGCGGCCTCGGCCGCTTTTTTCGTTTCAGCGCTTCGCGCTCGGGAAAAACAGCTGCTCGCCGGCCGGCTTGAAGGCGGCGATGCGCGCCTGCCCTTCCTTCGAGGTGATCCATTCGATCAGCTGCGTCGCGCCCTTGTAGTTCACGCCGGGGTGCTTCGCAGGATTGACGGCGATGATCCCGTAGGGATTGAACATGCGCTTGTCGCCCTCGACCAGGATCGCGAGCCCCGTTTTGGCCTGGTAGGCGCCGTAGGTGGCGCGGTCGGTCAGCGTGTAGGCGCGCATTTCGGCGGCCATGTTCAGCACTTCGCCCATGCCCAGGCCCGCCGAGACATAGTTCGACCCTGCCGGTTTGGTGCCGGCCGCCTGCCAGTAGCCCTTCTCCATCACATCGGTGCCCGAATTGTCGCCGCGCGAGATGAACTTCGCGCCGCTCGCCGCGATTTGATTGAACGCGGCGACGACGTCATGGCTCCCCTTCACCTTTGCCGGGTCAAGCTCCGGGCCGACGACGATGAAGTCGTTGTACATCACGTCGCGGCGGTCGATGCCCCAGCCCTCGGCGACGAATTTGTCCTCGAGCTGGCGCGCGTGCACCAGGGTGACGTCGACGTCGCCGTTCTTGCCCAGTTCGAGCGCCTTGCCGGTGCCGACCGAGATCACCTTGACCTTGATGCCGGTCTTCGCCTCGAAGGCCGGCAGCAGCTGGGTCAAGAGGCCCGAGTTCTCGGTGCTGGTGGTGGTCGACAGGCGCAGCACGTTCTGCGCCAGCGCCAGGGGCGAGGCAAGACTTGCGCACAGCAGGACGGCTAACAGTTTACGGCGTTTCATCAGGTTCTCCTTGAGGTTGTCCTTTATTGGACCGGTATTCGAGATGCCCGTCGCGCAGCTTCAAACGGCGCACGCCGGGCAGGCCAATCAGGTCGCGGTCGTGGCAGGCCATGACGACCGTCGTCCCTTGCTCCATCAGCGTCGGGATCAGGGCGATCACCTGCTCGCGCGCGGCGCCGTCGAGGTTCGCGGTGGGCTCGTCGAGCAGCAGCAGGCGCGGTTGCAGCACGCGCGCGCGCGCCAGCGCCACGCGCTGCTTCTCGCCGCCGGACAGGCGCGCCGGATCGGTGCCGGCCAGGTAAGTCACGCCCGCCCATTCCATCGCTTCGTCGACCACCTGTGCGATGCGCGCCTTCGCTTCGCCGCGCGCCGCCAGTCCATAGGCGATGTTCCGCGCGACGCTGGTCGAAAACATGATCGGGTGCTGGTGCACGTAGACGATCGTACGGCGCAAGGCCTGCGGGTAAGGATGCAGCGTGACCGGCTTGCCTTCGAAGCTGGCGCTTGCCACTTGCGCGGTATCCAGTCCCGCCAGCACGCGCAGCAGGGTACTTTTGCCGACGCCGTTGGCGCCGGTCAGCACATAGGCGCTGGCGGCGTCGATGCTCAGTTCATCGATGTCAAACAAGAGGCGTTCGCCATGGCGCTTTTTCAAACCGTGCACGGTCAGCAGCACCGTCATACCCTTCCCCCGGCCGTATGCGCTTCGCCCTGCAGCAGCATCAGCGCGCCGTTCATCAGCAGCGCCAGGGCGACCAGCACGATGCCCAGCGCGATCCCCTGCGCAAATTCTCCCTTGCTCGTTTCGAGGGCGATGGCGGTGGTGATCGTGCGCGTTTCGCCTTCGATGTTCCCGCCCACCATGAGCGCGCAGCCGACTTCCGAGATCACGCGTCCGAAGCCGCTGATCACGGCCGCCATGACGCCATAGCGCGCCTCGTGCAGCACGGTGGCCATGACCCGCCAGCGCGAGGCGCCCAGCGCCCTCGCGGTCTCGGCATAGCGCGCATCGAGCGCCTGCACCGCCGCCAGCGTCAAGGCCAGCAGCACCGGCAACCCGACCAGGAACTGGCCGGCGATGATACCCGACTGCGAGAACAGCCACTCCAGGGGCCCGAGCGGACCACGGCGAGACAACAGCAAATACAGCAGGAGGCCGATCAGGACCGTCGGCAAAGACAAGGTGCACTGGGCCAGCCAGATCGCGACGCGGCGGCCGGGGAAGCGGTGCATGGCGATCGCATAACCCAGCAGCACGGCAGGCGGCGTGGCCAGCAGCAGGCCGACCATGCTGGTTTTCAGGGAGACCCAGATGATGCGCCACAGGGCGGCGTCGCCGGAAAACAGCAGCGCAAAGGCGTGCGCCGTGGCGTCGTACAGGGACATTCAGCTCGGGTGCGCGGCTGTGGGAAGGTCAAACAGTTCGGGCTCGAACACCAGCCGCTCCTGCCCGGCCAGCAGCAGGAAGTGCTTGCCGGTGCAGCGCGCCAGCAGCGACATGCCGACTTTTTCCGCCACCATGTGCCCCATCTGCGTGGTGCCGGAGCGCGACAGCAGGAAGGGAATGCCCATTTGCGCGCCCTTGATGACCATTTCGGACGTCAACCTGCCGGTCGTATAGAACACCTTGTCGGCGCCATCGATCCCTTCCAGCCACATCAGGCCGGCGATCGCGTCGACCGCGTTGTGGCGGCCCACGTCTTCGACGAAGTACAGCAGCTCGCCCGTGTTCGAGAACAGCGCGCAGCCGTGCACCGAGCCTGCCTGTTTATAGATCGATTGCTGGGTGCGGATAGTATCGACGATGCGGTAGACGACCGACTGGCTGAGGCGCGCAGTATCACTCAGGGAAATAGTGTCGATCTCATCCATTAATCCGCCAAATACCGAGCCCTGGCCGCAGCCGGTAGTGACGACCTTTTTCGCGGTGCGCTCTTCGACGTCGGCGATGCCCTTGCGGGTGACGACCGCCACCGCATCGACCGACCAGTCGACCTGCACCGACACCACGTCTTCGATGGCGCGCACCAGGCGCTGGTTGCGCAGGTAGCCGAGCGTCAGCGCTTCCGGCGCGCCGCCGAGCGTCATCAGGGTGACCAGCTCGCGCTTGTCCACGTAGACCGTGAGCGGGCGTTCGGCCGGAATCGAGATGGTCGAAGCGCGGCCTCGTTCGTCCAGCGCGCTCACCTCGTGCGTGAGGTGGGCGCGTGCGTCGGAGAGGTGCGGGCGGTAGCGTTGAAGGTCGGGGCAGTTCATGTTGCCAATTGTGCCATGCCGGCCAGGATTTGGCCGCCACCGTAGCTTCCCTGCGGTGCGACCTCCCCGCCCGGCGTCACCTTGATCGCACAATATTTGAATTCCGGGATCTTCCCGAACGGGTCGAGCGCCGCGTTGGTCAGCCTGTTGATCGCCGCTTCGTAATAGCAGAAGGGGACGAAAATCGCGCCCACCGGCGAGCTGTCGTCGGCACGCGCATACAGCACCACTTCGCCGCGGCGCGAAGCGATCGTGACCGGCGCGCCCGGCGCAATGCCCATGCGTTCCATATCCAGCGGATGCACCAGCGCGACCGGATCGGGCTCGATCGCATCGAGCACGGTGGCGCGGCGGGTCATGCTGCCGGTGTGCCAGTGCTCGAGCTGGCGGCCCGTGATCAGCACCATCGGGTAGTCGGCATCGGGCCGCTCGTCGGCCGGGATGATGTCGGCCGGGACGAAACGCGCCCTTCCCCCTTCGCGCGGGAACAGCTCGGTGAACACGACCGGCTGGCCGGCATCGCCCTCGTTCATGCACGGGTAGACGACGGCGCCGTCCTGCTCCAGGCGTTCCCAGGTGATGCCGCCGATGCTCGGCATCGTGTGGCGCATTTCGTCGAACACCTCAGACACATGGCCGTAGTTCCACGGCAGGCCGAGGCGGTTCGCGATCTGCTGGATGATCCACAGGTCCTGCTTCGCCTCGCCCGGCGGATCGATCGCTTGCCGGCCCAGCTGGACCAGGCGGTCGGTATTCGTGAAGGTGCCCGTCTTTTCCGGGAAGGCGGAAGCCGGCAGGATCACGTCCGCGAGGTAGGCCGTCTCGGTCAGGAAGATGTCCTGCACCACCAGGTGCTCCAGTGCGGCCAGGGCGGCGCGCGCGTGGTTGGCGTCCGGGTCGGACATCGCCGGGTTCTCGCCCATGATGTACATGCCGCGGATATTCCCCGCGTCGATCGCGTCCATGATCTCGACGACGGTCAGGCCCGGCTTCGGATCGAGCGTCGCGCCCCAGGCGGCTTCGAATTTCGCGCGCGCTTCCGGGTTGTCGACGCGCTGGTAGTCCGGCAGCATCATCGGGATCAGGCCGGCGTCGGAGGCGCCCTGCACGTTGTTCTGGCCGCGCAGCGGATGCAGGCCGGTGCCGGGACGGCCGATCTGGCCCGTCATCAGGGCCAGCGCGATCAGGCAGCGCGCGTTATCGGTGCCGTGCACGTGCTGCGACACGCCCATGCCCCACAGGATCATCGAGCCTTTCGAGGTGGCGTACAGGCGGGCCACGTAGCGGATGGTCTCGGCGTCGATGCCGCAGATCGGGGCCATCGCTTCCGGGCTGTACTCGGCCACGTTCGCTTCCAGCTCCGCGTAGCCGATGGTGCGGCTGGCGATGAAGTCGGCGTCCACCAGTTTTTCGCTGACGATCACGTGCATCATCGCATTCAGCAGCGCGACGTCGGTATCGGGCTTGAACTGCAGGTAGCGGTGCGCGTGGCGCGCCAGCTCCGAGCGGCGCGGGTCGAGCACGACCAGCTTGGCGCCCGTACGCACGGCATTCTTGATCCAGGTAGCGGCCACCGGGTGGTTCACGGTCGGGTTGGCGCCGATGACGACGATGACTTCGGCGCGCGTCACGTCCATCACCGGGTTCGACACGGCGCCCGAGCCGATCCCTTCCAGCAGCGCCGAGACCGACGAGGCGTGGCACAGGCGCGTGCAATGGTCGACGTTGTTCGTGCCGAAGCCGGTGCGCACCAGCTTCTGGAACAAATACGCTTCTTCGTTGCTGCCCTTGGCCGAGCCGAAGCCGGCCAGCGCATTGCCGCCGTGTTCATCGCGGATGGCGGCCAACTTGCCGCCTGCCAGCGCCAGCGCTTCTTCCCAGCTCGCTTCGCGGAACACATCCAGCACGCGGTCCGGGTCCATCGTGAAGTCGCCCGTTTTCGGCACGCCGGCGCGGCGGATCAGCGGTTTCGTCAAACGATGCGGATGGTGCGCGTAGTCGAAGCCGTAGCGGCCCTTGACGCACAGGCGGCCCCCGTTGGCCGGGCCGTCGCGCCCTTCCACGTACAGGATCTTGTTGTCCTTGACGTTGTAGGTCAGCTGGCAGCCGACGCCGCAGTAGGGGCAGACCGACTCCACCTGTTTGTCCGGGATGCTCAGAGCCACCTCGCGCGCCGGCATCAGGGCGCCGGTCGGGCAGGCCTGCACGCATTCGCCGCAGGCCACGCAGGTCGAATTGCCCATCGGGTCGTCCTGGTCGAACACGATTTTCGCGTTCTCGCCGCGGAAGGCCAGGCCGATGACGTCGTTCACCTGCTCGTCGCGGCAGGCGCGCACGCAGCGCGTGCACTGGATGCAGGCGTCGAGGTTCACGGTGATGGCGGCGTGGGTGTCGTCACGCTGCGGCTGGCGGCGGGTGGACGTGAAGCGTGGCTTGCCGAGCCCGAGCTTGTCGGCCCAGACGTCGACTTCGTTTTTTCTCGTGTATTCGGCTTCCGGCATGTCGGACAGCAGCAACTCGAGCACCATCTTTTGCGCGGAGACCGCACGCGCGCTGTCGGTGCTGACCTTCATGCCGGCGCTTGGATAACGGCAGCAGGACGGCGCGAGCACGCGCTCGCCGTCGATCTCGACCATGCAGGAGCGGCAGTTGCCGACGGCTTCGTAGCCTTCCTTGTAGCACAGGCGCGGGATCTCGATGCCCTCGCGGCCTGCGACTTCGATCAGGGTCTCGTGCGGCAGCGCCTCGACGACGCGGCCATTGAGTTCAAATGAAACGGTGCGGATGATGGCGTTCATGGTTTCTCAGCCTCCAGCTCATGCGGGAAGTATTTGATGACACAGTCGAAGGGATTCGGCGCGGCCTGGCCGAGGCCGCAGATCGACGCGTCGCGCATCACCTGCGACAGCTCGCCGAGCAGCGGCACGTCCCAGACCGGCTGGTTGATGATGTCGAGCGCCTTGGCGGTGCCGTTGCGGCAGGGCGTGCACTGGCCGCAGGACTCGTCCTTGAAGAAGGCGAGCGTATTGCGCGCGGCGGCGGTGGCGCTGTCCTGGTTCGACAGCACGACCACCGCGGCCGAACCGATGAAGCAGCCGTAGGGCTGCAGCGTGTCGAAGTCGAGCGGAATATCGCCCATGGTGGCCGGCAGGATGCCGCCCGAGGCGCCGCCCGGCAGGTAGGCGTAGAACGCGTGCCCTTCCTGCATGCCGCCGCAGTATTCTTCGATCAGTTCCGTGATCGTGATGCCGGCCGGGGCGAGTTTGACGCCCGGCTCGCGCACGCGGCCCGAGACGGAGAACGAGCGCAGGCCGCGGCGGCCATTGCGCCCGTGGCTGGCGAACCAGTCGCCGCCGCGCTCGAGGATCTCCCGCACCCAGTGCAGCGACTCGAAATTGTGTTCCAGCGTCGGCCGGCCGAACAGGCCCACTTGCGCCACATACGGCGGACGCAGGCGCGGCATGCCGCGCTTGCCCTCGATCGATTCGATCATGGCCGATTCTTCGCCGCATATATAGGCGCCGGCGCCGCGGCGCAAATGAATTGGCGGCATGCCCTGCACGGGGGGATCGGCGCGCAGCTTGTCCAGCTCCGCTTCCAGCATGGCGCGGCAGCCGTGGTATTCGTCGCGCAGGTAGATATAGATGGCCTCGATGCCGACCGCCCAGGCGGCGATCAATGCGCCTTCCAGGAAGCGGTGCGGATCGCGCTCGAGGTAGACGCGGTCCTTGAACGTGCCGGGTTCGCCTTCGTCGATGTTAATTGCCATCATGCGCGGGCCGGCTTCGGCGCGCACGATGCGCCATTTGCGGCCCAGCGGGAAGCCGGCGCCGCCCAGGCCGCGCAGGCCCGAGGATTCCAGCGTGCCGATCACCTGCTCCACATCGCGCAGGCCGGCGACGCAGTCGCGCAGCAGCTGATAGCCGCCCTGCTCGCGGTAGTCCATGAAGCCGACGTGGCTCGTTACCTGGTCGGTCGTTTCGCCGGCGCGGGCCTTGGCCACGACCGCGTCCGCCGTCGCATTGGGAATCGCATGCTGCCCCACCACCGCCGCCGGCGCCTGCTCGCAGCGGCCGATGCACGGCGCTTCGAGCACGCGCACTTCGCGGCCGAGCAGCGCCGGGAGTTTGTCCAGCAGTTCCTTCGCTCCCGCCATCTCGCACGACAGGCCGGCGCACACGCGCACGGTCAGCGCCGCCGGGGCCGTCTCGCCTTCCTTGACCACGTCGAAGTGGTGGTAGAAGGTCGCGACCTCGTAGACCTCGGTTTGCGCGAGGCGCATTTCCTGGGCCAGCGCCGCCATGTGGGCGCTCGACAGGCAGCCGAAATGGTCCTGGATCTTGTGCAGGTGTTCGATCAGCAGGTCGCGCTGGCGCGATTCGCTGCCGAGCAGGGCCTGGACCTCGGCCAGCGCCTGCGGGTCGACGCGGCGGCCCTTCGGGGCTTCGCGTTTGCGCTGGCGGCTGGCGCCGGCGACGGCGATCGGGATGATGGGGTGGTTCATGATGCTTCCCAGGTTGTGTTCTGTGTTGCGTTGGTTTGTTGTTGCGGTGTGGCGTGCGAGCGGTGGAACGCGTGGGCATGCCCACCCTACGTTACGCCACGGCCTGTGGTGCCGTTTTGCGGCAGTGGTGCACCGCAGGCCGTGGTGTCAATCCGCGGCGGCGGTGCACTGTAGGGTGGGCATGCCCACGCGGTGCACCGCCCGAACAGCGATTACTTAAAGAGCACCGACGCCTTCTGCAGCGTCACCCAAATGCCGAACATCAGCGGAATGCCCACTGCCAGCCAGGCGAATGCGACCACCGCCGGGCTGCTGGCGGCCGTGCCGCCGCCGCCGGTGCGTGGTCCGCTGGTGGCGCTGATATCGCGCTCGCGCGCCAGCTTCTTCTCGGTGGCCAGTTCGGCATCGGTCATGAAGTGCTTGTCGGCCAGCGGACGAATCATCGTGTTGAGCAGGACGCCGACCAGCACCAGCCCGGCCAGCACGTACATCGTCACGTCATAGGCCTGCGCCTTCGGTACGCCATGGGCGATCTGGTATTCACGGATGTAGTTGATCAGGAGCGGACCGAATACACCGGCGGCAGCCCAGGCGGTCAGCAGGCGGCCGTGGATCGCACCCACCATCTGGGTGCCGAACAGGTCGCCCAGGTAAGCCGGAACGGTCGAGAAACTACCGCCGTACATCGACAGGATGATGCAGATGAAGCCGACAAACAGCACCTTGTTGCCCGCGTGCGCCATCGATGGAATCGATGCATACAGTATGAAACCGAGGATCAGGAAAACGAAGTAGGTTGCCTTGCGGCCGATGTAGTCCGAGCACGAGGCCCACACGAAGCGCCCGCAGATATTAAACAGCGACAGCAGGCCGGTGAAGCCCGCGGCAATCGCCGCGATCTGCGCCTTTTGCGCCGTGTCGAGGTCGTTGAAGCCGAGGTCGAGGCCGATCAGGCGGCCCCCGAAGACTTCCTGCAGCAGCGGCGAGGCCATGCCCAGGATACCGATACCGGCCGTGACGTTCAGGCACAGCACGCCCCAGATCAGCCAGAACTGGGGAATGCCCCAGACGCGGCTGGCGTGGACGTGGCGCGCGGTGATCATGGTGTTGGCGGTTTGCGCCGGCGGCGTCCAGCCGGCCGGCTTCCAGCCGCTGGCGGGCACGCGGTAGCTCAGCGCGCCGGCCACCATGAACACGAAATAGATCGCGGCCAGGGCCAGGAAGGTCTCCCACACGCCGACCGAGGTCGCGGTGGCGAAATGCTTCATCAGCTTGTCGGCCAGCGGGGCGCCGATCACGGCGCCGCCGCCAAAGCCCATGATGGCCATGCCGGTCGCCATGCCGCGCCGGTCCGGGAACCATTTGATCAGCGTCGACACCGGGGAGATGTAGCCGAGGCCCAGGCCGATGCCGCCGATGACGCCGGAGCCGACCCACATCAGCCAGATCTGGTGGGTATAAATGCCGAGCGCCGAGATCACCAGGCCGCCGCACCAGCACACCGCCGAGACGATGCCGGCCTTGCGCGGACCGGCGTGCTCGAGCCAGCCGCCGAAGAGCCAGGCCGCCAGGCCGAGAAAGAGGAAGAAGATCGTGAAGATCCAGCCCAGCATCGAGATCTTCCAGTCGCAGGTGGTCGAGAAGATCTCGGCCATGAATCCCATGTCGGCCGCGCAGGCGCGCGATTCGGTGATGCCGAGCGCTTTCGACAGCGGCAGCCAGAACACCGAGAAGCCGTAGGCCATGCCGATGCACAGGTGAATCGCCAGCGCCGCCGGCGGTACTAGCCAGCGGTTGAAGCCCGGTCCCGCGACCGTGCGTTCCTTGTCCAGAAAACTAAATAAAGCCATGTCCCCTCCTTTGTTGTAGGGCATCGGTCGACCGCTTGCAACTTGGCCGCCGAGCCCTTATAAGTATGTAATATGCTTTTTAAAGCATATCTGTCAGGCATCTTTTCTTGCCCGCCGAGGGTAACATGATGCTTTTGACAGCGAAATAGGCTATTTTCAGCATATGCTCAAGGTTCATATTCGCCCGCACTGGGAAATCAGCGTCAAGGGAGAGGCCCCGCTCGATACGCAGGACCTGCTCGGCCTGTTGTTGTCGATCCAGGACACCGGCTCGATCGCCCAGGCGGCGAAAAGCGTCGGCCTGTCGTATCGTTATGCATGGGGTTTGCTGCGCTCGGCGGAGACCCTGTTCGGCGAACAATTGCTGCAAACGGGGCGCGGGCGCGGCACGGCCTTGACCCCGCTGGCGCAGAAACTGGTGTGGGCCGACCGCCGCATCGCCGCGCGCCTGTCGCCGACCCTGCACAGCCTGGCTTCGGAACTGGAAGCGGAACTGGCGCGCATCACCGCCGACAAGCTGCGCACCCTGCGCATGGATGCCAGCCATGGTTTCGCGGTGGCCGCGCTGACCAGTTGCATCGACCGCGACGCCTTGCCCTTCGACCTGCGCTACCGCACCAGCACCGACGCCGTCGCCGCGCTGGCGCGGCGCGAATGCGACCTGGCAGGCTTCCACATTCCGCTGGGACGCTTCGAAGCACCGACCGTCGCCTGGTACCTGCGCTGGCTCGATCCGCACCAGCATTGCCTGGTGCGGGTGGCGGGCCGTGAGCAGGGCCTGATCATGGCGCGCGGCAATCCGCTCGGCCTGCGCGGCCTGGCCGACCTGGCGCGTCCCGAGGTGCGCTTCGTCAACCGCCAGGCCGGCTCGGGCACGCGCATGCTGCTGGAAATGATGCTGGCGGCGGACGGGCCGCCGCTCGAGAGCATCAATGGCTACAACAGCGCCGAGTTCACCCATTCGGCAGTGGCCGCCTACATCGCCAGCGACATGGCCGACGCCGGCATCGGCATGCGCGCCGCCGCCGCCCAGTTCAAGCTCGATTTCCTGCCGCTGGTGCGCGAAGACTATTATTTCGCGCTGCGCCTGGACGCCGTCGACGAGCCGGCCATGCGCCAGCTGCTCGAACTGATGCGCGATCCGTCCTACCACGCGCTCGTGGCCGCCCTGCCCGGCTATGACCCCGCCGGCACGGGCGAACTGGTCTCGATCACCGAGGCATTTTCCCTGCCAGCGTAAAAAAGCTCGGCGGAAACGTCGCTTCCTTGCCGCCCTTGTCTGCGCAAGGAGCGCGCTAGCTCGCGCGCGGTCTTCATGGCGACTCCTGCGCTCCCTCAAGCAAGCGGCCTCGTCCATCGCTAGATTGGAGTCTTTGCCCGCACCGCGCACGGGAAAAGGACGTCATGCTCGACAGATACTTCATCACGCTCGGAGCGGCAACGACGGCGGGCGGCAAGGTCGCTTCCGCCAGCCGCTTCGAGACGATCGATGGCGTGCCGGTGGCGGTCGAAGGCGATGTCTGCTGGTGTCCGCACTGCCTGTCGGAAGGCGTGATCCGGCCCGACGGGCCGCGCCTGTCCGAGTCGATCGACGGCCGCCAGGTCGCCCTGCACGACGACCTGTGCATCTGCAAATGCCATCCCCCGCCGCGGCTGGTCGCTGCGCAGACCTTGCTGTGCCAGTCGATCGACAGCGACTGGTATGCCGGCCAGGTGGCGGCGGCCGTGCAGGCAGTGGCGGACGCCAACGCCGCGGTCATCCCGCCGCCGCCGCAGGAGCGCCTTCCGCTCGCGCTGGTCGACATCGGCACGCAGGAACCCCTCGCGAACCGCCCGTACCGGCTCGAGCTGCCGACCCGGGTGGTCGCGGGCGTGCTCGACCACGAGGGCCGCACCGAACCCCTGAGCGCGGACGAACGGGACGCGGTCCTCACCGGGCGGGCGGCAACGACCATCACCTGATAAGCCAGCCTTCCATTTCGCATTGCCGAGGAGTGTAGCCATGCAGGCCAGTTATGTCCCCGGGGGGCCGAACCCCTGGTTTTCCAGGCACAAGTACTTCGGTATTCCGATCGGCAGGAACGTCAAGCCGGTCCGGGAGTGCACGCTGCACCACTGCGTCGGGCCGGCGGCCACGGTGGAGAAGGCGGTCGCCGTTCCCATCCTGACGCCGGAATACCTGTGGGGCACGTTTCAGGTGGAAGCGGAGGAGATCATCAAGGTCAATGGCAGCTTCGAGGGCAACGACCGCGAGAGGAATAAACGCATCAACGCCGCCTACGCCAGGTTATGGCTGGCCGACAGCCGCTTCCAATGGGCGGGGCTGGCGGCGTTCGCGTCGAAGCAGGTCGGGTGCGGGCTGCTGCATTCGGCCGAGACGATCGAGAAGAACCGCGCCGAGCGCGAAAACCTGCAGTATTCAATTGCGTCCGCGATGCCCGGTGCGGAGGCGGCGGTCGGGCTGCAGGCGGGGATGGAGGCCGGCGCGGCCTACATGGTCCAGAAGCTGGGCTTCGGGAATGCGCACCTGTTTCTGGATATTTATCCGCTGCACAGGTTTTATATGGAGCGGGGGTGGAAGGAGTTCACTGCTTATCTGGAAAAAAGGCAGAATGATAAGTACCCGTTCCATTGGGCAGTTAAACGGGACAAGCTCCGGCTCGGAACGCCGTTCCGAGAGATTCGTGACGCGTTTGGCCAGATCGAGAACGGGGATTTGGCACTCAGCGTTGAATCGCTAGCTCAGCATGAGCAAGTAAACATTCTCCAGAAGATCCTGTATGACGACGCGATTCTGCAGAAGCTGCTTGCCATGAACCAGTATGCCTGGGCGAAGGAATTTCCGAGCGGATATTACGAGGAAATCAAACTGACTCTGTCTGCCGAGTGCCGGGCCAAGACGGGCTTTACCTCCTGGTTCTCACGGAATAAGGACGCCAAATTGTGGGTTGCTGACGAGCGCATGCACTTCGTGAAGCAGGCCGCGAAACGATTCGACCAGCTCCTCAACGGTCCCGAGCGCCCGCACGTCGAGGCCTCGATCCGTACCATCGCCGCCGGCGGAGGGGTCGCATGAAGGGCCGGTATCGCTTGTTGCTTCTGGCGGCTGGCCTCGTCCTCACCGCCACTTGGTGGCATTCCCGTATGCCCGAACCGACGCTCCTCTCGTTTCGCCCAGGACAAGCCTTTGAGGGTGTGGTGAAGGACTCGACCTTCCCGGTCCTGGCAAAGTCGAATATCCCCGATTCCGACACGGGTTGGGGAGCAACCTGGGTCACGGAGCCGGCCGTCATTATCCGCCTCAACGATTCCGAGCACGGGTTCACGCTACCGCCGACAAAGTTCGCCGCACTGAGCTTCCAGCGTAATGTGGTCGCAACGCTCGCGACCTCGCCGATGCTCGAAAAACTGCCCTTTGACGAGGCTGTCGACGTTCTCGAGAACCTGCAGAACCAGTTCAAGGCAGGAGGTTGGCAACCATGGGCTGTGGACGGCAGCGTTTGGTTCGACCTGACGCCCGAGGGCAAGAAGAAGCTGTATGCACGGATGTTCGAGCCAGGCTACATGCAAACGGCAATTTTACGTATCCCCAAGCTGTATGGCATGACCTTCCGGCTCAAGTGCACTGAAGGCTGCTGGACACGCGAACCGCCATATCTGTTCCTTATCGACGTTGGTGTCGGTCGCGATACGGAAGGATGGGAACGCGGAGACCCGAATATTTGGGAGCCGGCCCATCCAGCCGCCAGTCGCAAGGGCATGAAATGAAGACGCGTCCTAGACATCTGGCGGTGGCGATTGCCGCCATCGCTGCCGGTATCTGGTGGTTTCAGCCCAAGCCTGAGCCGACTCTGTTGTCGTTTCGCCCCGGACAATCCTTCGAGGGCGTCGTGAAGGACTCGACCTTCCCGGTGATGGCCAAGTCGAACATTCCCGACTCCGACACCGGCTGGGGCGCAACCTGGGTCACGGAGCCGGCCGTCATTGTGCGTCTCAACGATTCCGAACATGGGTTCACCCTGCCACCGACAAAGTTTGCCGCACTGAGTTTCCATCGGAACGTGGTCGGCACACTTGCCACCTCGCCGATGCTCGAAGAACTGTCTTTCGACGAGGCCGTCGTTATTCTCGAAAACCTGCAGAACCAATTCAAGGCGGGCGGTTGGGAGCCGTGGGCAAACGACGACAGCACCTGGTTCGACCTGACACCGGAGGGCAAGAAGCGGCTGTATGCACGGATGTTCAAACCGGGTTACGCGCAGGAGACAACCCTGCGTATTCCCAAGCTGTACGGCATGGTTTTCCGGCTCAAGTGCACCGAAGGCTGCTGGACGCGCGAACCGCCTTACCGCTTCCTCATCGACGTCGGTGTCGGTGACGATACCGAAGGACGGGAGCGCGGAGACCCGAACATTTGGGACCCATCCCATCCAGCCGCCAATCGCACAGGCATGAAATAAAGGCGCCACTTCGATGCACCTGAATCACCTTCTCCGCTTCTTCCAGTCGTAATCCGCCCCCGTCACATCCACCCCAGGATGCCCCACCACATCCGGGTGCTCGGAACACATCGTAATAAACCGCACCCCCTCGCCCCCGCGCTGGCGGCGGCGCAAATCTTCCATGAAGCCCATCGCCTTGACCATCTCCTCGGTGCCGAAACCCTGGGCCTGCGGGCGGTGGTCGCTTTCCTCAATAACCGTCCAATACACCATATACATATGTCCACTCCACAAGCGATTTTGTCGGAATTGCCGAATAAGCAAGAATATACCAAGTTCGCACGCCACCGGGAAATGGAAGCGAACGATTTCGCAGCAGTTAGCATATATTTAGCAGAGGAAATGGATACGAAGACAAAAAGTAGGACTAGTCCGAAATGTCTCTTATATGTTCGCCGTTTCACATTGCAGCCTGCATAGGGCCGTTAGGCTAGGGCCTGTCTCATTATTAGCAGGTATTTCTCATGAACATCGACAAGCAGATCCAGCCTGAGACCGCAACCGAGCTGGCGCTTTGGGGCGGCCTTGAATGCACGGTCAACCGTGTACGCGACAATTACTTCAGCCAGATGGAACGCAATGGCCACGCCGACCGCGTGGAAGACATCGAGCGCTTCGCCTCGCTCGGCATCAAGGCGATCCGGTATCCGGTGCTGTGGGAGCGCACCGCCCCGGACGGCATCGAGAACGCCGACTGGTCCTGGTCGGACGCACGCCTGCCGGCGCTGCAGCGACTCGGCGTCACCCCCATCGTCGGATTGATCCACCACGGAAGCGGCCCGGAACATACGAGCCTGGTCGATCCGGCCTTCCCCGAAAAGCTCGCCGAGTACGCCGGCGCGGTAGCCCGGCGCTACCCCTGGGCCGAGTACTACACCCCCGTCAACGAACCTTTGACGACAGCGCGCTTTTCCGGTCTGGCCGGCGTCTGGTACCCCCACGGGAAGAGCCACACGACCTTTATCCGCGCCCTCCTGAACCAGTGCAAGGCCACCGTGTTGTCGATGCGCGCGATCCGCGCCGTCAACCCGGACGCCAAGCTGGTACAGACCGACGACCTCTCGAAAACCTACGGCACGCCGGAAATGGCATGGCTGGCGAACTTCTTCAACGAACGGCGCTGGCTGGCCTGGGACCTGCTGTGCGGGAAAGTCGATCCTGAACACAAGCTGTGGAATTACCTGCTCGAATCCGGCGCCACGCCCGAAGAACTGCTCTGGTTCCGCGAGAACACCTGCCCGCCCGACATCATCGGCGTCAACTACTACGCCACCAGCGAGCGCTGGCTCGACCACCGCACCGAGCGCTATCCGAAGGACCGCGTCCACGAATACGACGGCCACCTGCATGCCGACATCGAGACCCCGCGCGCCCTGGCCACGCCGACGCCCGGCATCGGGCCGCTGCTGCAGGAAACCTGGGAGCGCTACGGCCTGCCGATCGCCGTCACCGAAGCCCACATCGACGCCAACCGCGAAGACCAGATGCGCTGGCTGCTCGAGATCTGGAATGCCGCGCAGAAGACCAAAGCCGGCGGCGCCGACATCCGCGCCGTCACCGTCTGGGCCCTGCTCGGCTCCTACGACTGGAACTGCCTGGTCACCGAATGCCGCGGCTATTACGAGCCGGGTCCCTTCGACGTGCGCGGACCGCAACCGCGTCCGACCGCGGTGGCGAGCCTGATGCGCGAACTGGCCAGCGGCCGTCCGCTGTCGAACCCGGTGCTGCAGGGCCAGGGCTGGTGGCGCCGGCCGGGCCGCTTCCTGTGCAAACCGGTCGCGACCCGCACGGCGGTGGCCGACATCGCGGTGCGCAGCCAGTTCAAGTCGAACCATGTGCAGCCGATCCTGATCACGGGCGCCACCGGCACCCTCGGTTCGGCCTTTGCCCGCATCTGCGAAAAGCGCAACCTGGCGCACCACGTGCTGACGCGCCAGGAGATGGACATCACCGATCCGGCCTCGGTCGAAGCGGCGATCCAGCGCTTCAAGCCCTGGGCCATCATCAACGCCGGCGGCTATGTGCGCGTCGACGACGCCGAACTCGATGCCGACGGCTGCATGAACGGGAACACGCACGGCCCGACCGTGCTGGCCCTGGCCTGCATCCGCCACGCGCTGCGCTTCATGACCTTCTCGAGCGACCTGGTGTTCGACGGCGGCAAGGACACGCCGTATGTCGAATCCGACCCGGTGGCGCCGCTCGGCGTCTACGGCCGCAGCAAGGCCGAATCCGAGCGCCGCGTGCTGGAAGCCGATCCGCAGGCCCTCGTGATCCGCACCAGCTCCTTCTTCGGCCCCTGGGACAAGCACAACTTCGTCACGCAGGCGCTCAAGACCCTGAAAGCCGGCAAGCCGTTCACCGCCTCGAACGACCTGGTGGTTTCGCCGACCTATGTGCCGGACCTGGTCAACGTCAGCCTCGACCTGCTGATCGACCGCGAACGCGGCGTCTGGCACCTGACCAATGGCGAAGCCGTGACCTGGGCCGAGCTGGCGCGCAAGGCCTGCGAAGTGGCCGGCGTCGATGCGCGTGCACTGGAAGAGCGTGCGGCGACGGAGCTCGGTTACGTGGCCGTGCGTCCGCATTACTCGGCGCTGGGCAGCGAACGCGGCATGCTGCTGCCTTCGCTCGACGACGCACTGGCGCGCTACATCAGGGCGCTGGAGGAGCACGCGGCGGACGACGGCGAGATGGTGGGGGAAGCGGCGCATTACGCCAGCTGACGCCCCGCGCGCCGCCCGGCCCAGGAGCATTCCTCCCGAGACGGTGCGCAGCCGATGATGTAACATTCCGGGTGTAGCGAACCGCGCCGTCATGGCGGCGCGCGCTTCGCTGCCTTCAATGCGGCATCACTACAGGCTTATCCTTGAAAATATTCGTCATCAGTCTTCCCACCAGCCACGCGCGGCGCGAGCTTGTCGCGCGCAAGCTGGGCGAGCGCAACCTGCCTTTCGCGTTCATCGACGCCGTCGACGGCCGCGTCGACCAGCACCCCTACCTGCGGCGTTACGACGAAAACAGCTTCCTCGTGAACCGGCGGCGCAAGGCCGCGCCGGGCGAATTGGGCTGCTACGTGAGCCATCTGCTGGCATGGGAGAAATGCGTTGCGCTGGGCGAGCCGATCGTCGTGCTGGAAGACGATTTCCAGCTGACGCCCGATTTCGAAGCGGGCCTGGCCTACCTCGAGCGCTTTGCCGACCAGGTGTCGTTCGTGCGCCTGGAACCGCTGGAAAAACACCTGGTGCTCACCTCGGACAAGGGCGAGCGTTTCAGCCTCGTCAAACAGCTCGATGTCGGCATGTGCATGACCGGCTACGTGATCACCCCGCGCGGCGCCCAGCGGCTGCTGGCGCATGCGGCCACGATCCGGGCGCCGATCGACCTGTTCCTGAAATACACCTTCGACCATGGCGAACTGATTCACGCCATCGTGCCGCATGGGGTCTACCCGACGCACGAGGACTCGGTGATCGGCATCGACGTGCGCAACCAGCGCGAAAAAGGCACCATGCTGGGACTGAAGCGCTTCGTCTTCAAGACCTTCTACCGGTTCGCCAACCTGTTCACCAACCTGTCGAACGGGCTGCGCCGCTTCTAGGCGGCCTGCGGCCGTTCAGGCGGCCGGCGCGCGGCCGGCCCTGCCGTTCAGGCCCTGGCCGTGGCGGCGAACTGCAATCGATACAGGTTGGCGTACATGGCGTTGGCCGCCAGCAGCTCCTCGTGCGTGCCCTGTTCGACGATCCGTCCCTGTTCCATCACGACGATGCGGTCCGCCCCCTCGATGGTCGACAGGCGGTGCGCGATCACCAGCGTCGTGCGGCCCGCCATCAGCGTGTCGAGCGCCGCCTGGACGGCGCGTTCCGACTCGTTGTCCAGGGCCGACGTCGCTTCGTCGAGGATGAGCAGGGGCGCGTCCTTGTAGATGGCGCGTGCGATCGCCACCCGCTGGCGCTGGCCGCCCGACAGGCGCATGCCGTTCTCGCCGATCATCGACTCCACGCCATCGGGCAGCTTCGCCACCACCTCGGTGAGGTGCGCGGCCTTGACCGCCGCGGCGAGGCGCTCGTAGTCGATGCGCTCGGCGCCATAGGCGATGTTGGCGGCCAGGGTGTCGTCGAACAGGACCACGTTCTGGCTGACCATGGCCAGTTGCGCGCGCAGGCTGCCCAGCGCCAGCTCCGTGTAGGGCACGCCGTCGAGCAGGATGCGGCCCGCCTGGGGATCGTAGAAGCGCGTGACCAGGTTCACGAAGGTGGACTTGCCGCCGCCCGAGATGCCGACCAGGGCCACGGTCTGGCCCGGCTGCACGTCGAGCGACACGTTCGACAGGGCCGGCGCATGCGCACCCGGATAGGTGAAGCCCACCCCCTCGAATTGCAGGTGCCCGGCGGCGCGCCCGAGCACGCGGGTGCCCGCGTCCTGTTCGACCGGCGCATCGATCATCGAGAAGACGGTTTCCGCCGCCGCGATCCCGCGCTGCATCGGGCCGTTGACTTCGGCCAGCGACTTCAGTGGCGTCAGCAGCATCAGCATCATCGTGGTGAAGTTGGTGAACTCCCCCACCGTCATGTCGGAGCGGATCGCCATCACGATCACCACCGATACCGCCACCGCGGTGGCGACCTGCGTGATCGGGGTGGTGGCGGCAAAGGCGACCGTCATGCGCTGCGAAAAGCCGCGCAGCGCTTCGCTGCGCTGCTCGAAGCGGCGCCGCTCGTAGCGCTCGCCGGCGAACACGCGGATCACCTGGTGGCCGCGCGTGGCTTCCTCGACCACCTGGGTCATTTCCGCCGTCACGCGCTGGTTGTCGCGGTTCAGGCGGCGCAGGCGGGCGGTCGTGGTACGGACGATCACGGCGGTCAGGGGAACGACGACGATGGCGATCAGGGTCAGGACCCAGTTCAGGTACAGCAGGCCGGCCAGCAGGCCGAGCACGACCAGCACATCGCGGACGAAGGCGACGAAGACCGAGTTGATCATGTCGACCACCTGGCGCACGTCGCCGATCACGGTGTTAATGATCTTGCCGGTCGACTCCTCGTGGAAGCGCGCCACCGGCAGGCGCAGCACACGCTCGAACACCATGCGCCGCAAGTCGTTGAGCACGCGGCTCATCACCCAGTTGTTCAGGTAGGCGGTCGAAAACGTGAACACGCCGCGCAGCGCGAAGATCGAGATCAGGATGCCCGGCACCAGCCACAGGCTGAAGTCGACCTTGTTGGGACCGAAGCCCTTGTCGAGCAGGAGTTCGAGCGCCTTGGCCAGCGCCGGCTGGGTGGCGGCGGTGCCGGCCATCGCCAGCAGCGAGAAGAAGGCGCGGCTCCGGTAGGGTTTGACGATGGCCAGCAGGCGTTTGACGATGGTGCTAGTTTCCAAGTTCTTCTTCCGAATTCAGGGTGAGCCCCATGAGCACGAAGACCATGAGTGCGTAAAACAGGCAGGCCCTGCCGGACCAGAACATCATTTCGGTCAGGCCGAACCCGAAATAGCCGAGCGGGACGAGCATGCCCGCCAGCGCGGCGGCGTTCGGGTGTCCGGCAGCCGCGCCGCGCCGGGCCGCGCGCGCAAAAAAGGCGAAGGGCGCCGCCAGGATGCCCAGCCAGGCCAGGAAACCGGGCACGCCGCCGAAGACCAGTGCCTGCACCGCATCGTTATGCATGTGCACCGGCGACAGTACCACCGGATCGAGCCGCCCCGCCTGCACGTGCTGCTGGAGCCGCGCGTGGCCGGCCTGGACGCTGAGCCCGAACAGCGGGTGCTCGGCGATCAGCATGCCGGCGCCCTTCCAGAGTTCGAGCCGGATCCCGAGGTTGGTAAACTTGTTGCCCCCCGCGTTCCAGGTGCGCGCGTCGTTGATGCCCTCGTCGATGCGCGCCTGGATGCCGCTGGCCGGCACGAAATACAGCAGGGCCAGCACTGCGACGCCGGCGCCCAGCAGTAATTTCAGGCGCCCATGCGCCAGGTGCCCCTGGCGCAGGAACAGCAGCAGCGCAAACACCAGCGCCAGCCAGCCGCCGCGCGTGCCCGTCATCACCGAAGCGAGCAGGCCGGCAAGCGCGCCCAGCGACGGCCAGAGGACACTGCGCACGCCGTGGCGCACATCGAGCGTCGCCGCCAGCGCGACCAGTCCCAGGCACAGGGACAAATCGCCGAAGGCGATGGCGTTGATCGTCCCGCCGGGCCGGTCGATGCCCAGCACGATGCGCTGGTAGCCTACCAGCAGCATGGCGCCGGTGGCGCCGGCCACCGCGCCCCACCACAGCATGCGGCGCGACGGCCGCGCCGCCAGCACCAGCATCAGCGCGCTGGCCGCGCAGAACATCCGGAATGGTTTTTCCAGGTTGCTGAGCGGCTCTTCGGGACGCACGAGGAAGTACAGCAGCGCGACCACGACATTGAACAGGAAAGCCAGCAGGACCCAGCGCGCCGCCGGCCAGTGGCGCGCCAGGCCGGCACGGGCATCATGCCACACGAAGGGCAAGGACAGGATGAACAGGAAGCTGGCCAGGCCGACGCCGGTGCCGGCAATCAGGACCAGGGAAGGAACTGCGAAAACCAGGGCGCCTGTCCATACCCGCAACGGGCCCGTCGTTTTCGTCAGCATATTGTCCATTGATCTGCAGGTAAGATATTCTGTCGGGTTCCGGCAAAAGCTGCATGATCACCCGGCGGCGGCATGGCGCGCCAGCGGCGTTTTGCGCCGCACCAACAAGAATTTTTCACCACATTATCGCTGATGACGGCACAACTGCCAACACGGAGCCCCCCGGGGCCGGCGCAGCGCAGAAAGAGAAATACGAATGAACACGGCACCAAGGCTTTCCATCCTCGTCCCCGCGTACAACGCGCAGCACCACCTCGAGGCGACCCTGCGTTCGGTGCTGGACCAGATGGCGCCGGCCCATGAACTGATCGTCATCGACGACGGTTCGACCGACGGCACCGCCCAGGTGGTGGAGCGCCTGCAGCAGGCGTATGCCGCACTTCCAACGAAGCTGATCCGGCAGGACAACCAGGGACTGGCGGTCACCCGCAACCGCCTGCTCGACGCCGCCGGCGGCGAGTACATCCTGTTCCTCGATGCCGACGACCTGGTCCTGCCCGGCACCCTGGCGGAGCTCGACGCCATCATCGCGGCGCACCGGCCCGACCTCATCGCCTGCGACTTCAACGACTGGCACCCGCACAACATGCGCCGTACCCGCCCCATCGTGCGCGGCTACCCGGCCAATACGCTGGTGCGCGACCGTGAAGCGATCCTGCGCACCTTCTTCATGGACCGCCAGTGCTACGCCTGGGCGAACGTGATGCGGCGCGAGATCTATGCGCGCCAGCCGGCGCCGCTGTACCCGCCGGGCCGCACCTTCGAAGACATCACGGTGACGCCGCAACTGGTCGCCGAGTGCGCCAGCCTGTACCGCCTGGCGCGCCCCTGCTTCGACTACCGCCAGCATCCGGGCAGCATGAAACGGGGCCTGTCGCACAAGTGGTGCACCGACTTCGCACAGGCGGTGCTGCACATCCGCCGCCACTTCGAGCAGGTGCCGGCGAGCGATGCGCTGCGCCTGCACATCGACGCCGCCACCGTCCATTTCTACATCGTGATCCTGAAGCGCACCTATGAAATGCCGTGGCGCGAAGGACGCGCGGCGCGCGCCGACGTCAAGGCCCTGCTGCAGCAAAACCTGTTCCATGAACTCGGCACGGTACTGGCGGCCATGCAGGGCGACACCCTCGACAGCCACGACCGGCATGCCGACCGCCGCGCCGCCTCGCAGATGCGCAAGCTCTTGGCAGGCAATCCCGGCTTCGTTATCGGCAAGCTCGTGGCCCGCAAGATCAAGGTCTGGCAGCGCAAGGCCGCCGCCTGAAGGCGCCCGTCCAGCCGCGCAGGCGGCTGGACGGGCCGTGGACGATCAGTACTCGACCGCCACCGCCTTCGCCCCCAGCGTCAGCTCGAGCGCCTGCTTGAGCGCGTCCGACGGCGCCACGCGCCACTCGTCGCCCAGCTGCAGGATGCAGTCGACGTTCGCCGGCTTGATGCGCAGGCTGACCGGCAGGCCGTCCGGATGTTTATACGGCGCCAGCACCTCCGCGACCTTGGCCGGGCTGACCGTGCAGGCCAGGTCCATCTCCAGCTTGTGGCCGTACTGGATGCGCGAGCTGGCCAGGTCGTAGACCTTCTCGGCCGTGATGCGCAGGCCGCCATTGAAGCGGTCTTCTGACACTTTGCCCACCACCAGCAGGAATTCGTCTTCGCGGAAGGCGTTCTTGTTCGCCTCGAACACCTCGTTGTAGACGGTGACCTCGACCACGCCGGTCTTGTCGTCGAGCGCGACGATCAGGATCTTGCCGCGCTGGGTCATCTGCGTGCGCACGCCGGTGATCACGCCGCACAGCATGCGCGGCTCGCGCGAGGGCTCCAGGTCCTGCAGGCGGGTGCGCGCGAAACGCCGCACCTCCTGGGAATAGATGTCGAACATGTGGCCCGACAGGTAGAAGCCGAGCGCGGTCTTCTCTTCCGACAGTTTCTGGCGGTCGGTCCAGGGTAGCGCTTTCACGTATTCCGGCGGCGCGACGAGGTCACTGTCGTCACCGCCAAATAAACTGACCTGGTTCGCGGCGGCCGCTTCCTGGCCCGCCACTTCCATCGCAAACGTCACCGAGGCCAGCAGGATCGCGCGGTCGACATTGAAGCAGTCCATCGCGCCGGCGCGGATCAGCGATTCGATCGTGCGGCGGTTGATCTGCTTGCGGTCGACGCGCTTGCAGAAGTCGAACAAATCCTTGAACTTGCCGCCCTCTTTGCGCGCGGCGACGATCGCCTCGATCGCGCCCTGCCCCGCGCCCTTCACGCCGCCCAGGCCATAGCGGATGTTCGTCACCTGTTTCCCGGTGACGGATTTCGGCTCGCCTTCCGGCGTGAAGCGGAACTGCGATTCGTTGACGTCCGGCGGCAGCAGCGTGAGTTTGCAGACGTCGATCGAGTCCTCGACCAGGATCTTGATCTTGTCCGTGTCTTCCATCGCCAGCGACATGTTGGCTGCCATGAAGGCGGCCGTATGGTGCACTTTCAGGTAGGCGGTATGGTAGGACAGCAGCGCGTAGGCGGCGGCGTGCGACTTGTTGAAACCGTAGCCGGCGAACTTCTCCATCAAGTCGAAGATTTCGTCCGCTTTCTCCGTCGACAGGCCGTCCTTGGCGGCGCCGGCGCGGAAGATCTCGCGGTGCTCGGCCATCTCTTCGGCCTTCTTCTTGCCCATCGCGCGGCGCAGCATGTCGGCGCCGCCCAGCGAATAGCCGCCGACGATCTGCGCCATCTGCATGACCTGCTCCTGGTAGACCATGATGCCGTAGGTCTCGGACAGGATGGACTCGGTGCGCGGATCGGGATAATCGAACTTCTCGCCGTGCTTGCGCT
>Ga0308170_10001370_pt1 | contig 23588 bp, 20 predicted proteins | sample PhyBR2_2_FD_202136 | JGI IMG/M metagenome (GOLD analysis project Ga0308170, IMG submission 202136) | Phyllosphere microbial communities from UC Gill Tract Community Farm, Albany, California, United States - DLSLSB.R2 | ecosystem: Host-associated > Plants > Phyllosphere > Unclassified | place...
TTGAGAGCCTTGGAGCTCGTGCATGAGGTCGCTGACGCACCTCTGCGTAACACGTTCTCGTGAGCTTTACTTTGTCTCGAAACGGATGAGTCGTCGTTGAACAGCGCTGTTTCGCTCATCAACTTGGAAGCCTCGTCACTCTCGCTTGTACTCTCGTTCGCGTGCGGAAGAGCAAGAGCTGGTTTTCTTTGCGATGCCGCCGTCACGTCACTATCCTCTTCGCCATTGGCAAGAACAAGTTTGTCCGATGCGCCGAATGCGGGTCAGCTTTCGTCAAGCTAGCTTCTATGGAGTAGAACACGACGATCACCATCCTTGATGGGAGTTTGAAGAGCGCCGCGAGAGCGACGTGAGGTCAAAAGATGAGTAGAAAAAGAGAACAGTCAAGCGCTCCACTCGAGTCGAAAGCGCTTCTTCTCGTTATCGGACGACTCGATGAAAGGACGCTCACTTAGAAGAGTATAAAATTCCGTGGGGTACGAAGATAGACACAACACAAAACGATAGGGAAAAAGCGGATACAGAAAAGGAGAAAGAGGCAAACTAAACTCCGGACGCCGACGTCGCAAACATAGATGATAGCGAATCCAACCTCATCAGATCCTGACTATCTAGCTCTTCAAACCTGCCGAGTCCAAATGCAGCAGGATTGTTCGGACTGAACGCGACCTCCTCCCGAGCGTTCGAAACGTTGACCGAGGTATTCGCTGGTGGAGGTACCGAGTTTCCGCCTGCCAACCAGGGTGCACTCGCTCGGGATCCGTGAATGAGCGCTTCAAGTTCCGGACCAAACGTGTTGTCACCGAGATTACCAAAGAAACCTTGTTTGAGAGTTTGATCGATCTCTTGAAAGGTCTTCTCGGTCGATTTCGCGTTGGGATTAGGGATGGGTGGATGTGATGAGATGGAAGAGGAAGGAGTAGAGTCGGGAGGAGTGAAAGGTTTGTAAGAGGAAGATGAAGAAGGAGTGTCGTTTGAAGAAGCGAAATCTGAATTTGGGTATTGAGAGTAATTCATTCCTAGCCCTTCCGTCGGATTTGGTCTCGCTGACGCAGCTGCTGATCCCGGACATTGATTCTGATAGGCAGACATTGGAAGAGCTTTGTAAGGATCATCGAACAGGGTTTGCAGTTGTTTGGCGGTTGAAGCTAAAGAGTCACGAGCAAAGTGTTAGTCGTCGTTAACGAGATGCACAGAAGAGCGAGAGAGAAGGTTTGCTCACTAGCGAGAGGAGTTTTGCAAGCGTGAAGAGCGAGAAGGATCGTTTGTACGTCGCCACGAAGTTGCTCGATTCCGTCTTGTTGGTTGCGAATCATTCTGAAGGCGATCTCGCGCACGATGGTGCGTCCAGCAACGACCCAGACCTAGAGAGATTCGAGTACTATCAGTATCGATGCGAGCTGGTAGGAAAGGCGGAGAGTCCTGACATAGTTGAGGAAAGGTGAGAGGAGACCGATTTCGAAAGAAGTGCTCATCAAAGTGTGCAAGACTTGCATGATCTGTTGAGCGGCTTGCAAACTGAGCGGAGCGCTGGGATCGTCCTTTTGAGAGGTGATGAAGCGTTCGTGAAGGAGTAGTGTCGAAGCGGGAGGGAGAGAGTGAACGATGTGAAGTCGAGGGTCTCCGATCGCTGCACCACTAGATTGATACTCTCGAGGGATTGACGAGGTGAAGCCTATGATGTCGTTCTCGAGTCTTCGGAATGCGTCACTGCGGGCCAAGTAACAACCCTTCATCAGTCGAAGAGCTAGAGATGAAAGCGAAGTGGCTCACGTTTTGCGAATGTCAGGAGCGGCCGAATTGAGCCCGCTCTGATCTCGTTGCATGATGAGAGGTGCACCTGCCAGATGAAGGAGGATCAGCTCGCACGTATAGAGGGTTGCACGTTAGAGAGGTTTCGAAGGCTCACGTTGAACGAAAGTGTTGACCCGACCGAGGAGTACGATGGCTTTGAGCTCGAGTTGCATGGGTCCGACGAGATGAGGTGGATGAGCGAGAAGGAACGAAGGGGAACGGGGAGAGAGGGGGGATGATTCGAAGTCGCCGGCGAAAGACGAAGAGGCGTTCGTTGGAAGGAGCGTGATGATATCGGCTACGCCCGTGAGAGAATCAGATCAAGATCGAATGGGGCTCGAGAGAACGATCGTGAGCGTACCTTCTTCGATCGAGTGCGCCCATCCAGTGCAAGCAGTAGCCATTCGATCGCTCATGAAAGCATACCAGCAGTTGACACTTCGTTCATAAAGCTCTGCGTCATCTTTCGGCGGAGGTAGGAGATGCATCTTGAATTGACTAGTGTCGAGAGGACTAGCAAGTTGATTCAGACCTATTGAGCGAAATTGATCAGTACCTGAATCGTAAACGAAAGCTCAGATCTGAACTCACCGAGCGGAGTAATTATTCGCGTTGCCATACCACAAAGCAACCAGAGTTCGACGAAACTGAGAATAGGCAAGAATCGAAACCAGTCAATCGAGGGGATCAAGCGATCCGAAGGAAACGTTGAGAACGTACCGAGCTTGTGTATACGCTTGATAGCATAGGATTCTACGATCTCAAAGAGTCTCATCAGCCTCGACAACGGGGCAGGGAAAGAGACAATGAAGTCCTCACGTGACGGCTTGCGAGACTTGTAGCAATCGCTGACCGTGTGCGATAGCTTGATCGAGACCGACCTGGATTGTGTGGTACACGATGAGCTATCTGGACATTCAGCATGGGAGAAACAAGCTCACCTTGCCTCTCGAAGCGTGATATTCAGTGACACTTTGGGTTTGTGGCCAATACCTCGGTTCGTTCGCAAAGAAGTCGTCACTGACAAGCATTGAAGCGATCGCCATCATCGAATGAATGAGAGCTGGATGAGGGAAACCAGCGGTTGAAGGAGGATGAAGCATCGCAGCTCGAAAACTTGCGGCGTTGAGCAATCCCGACAAGCAGTGAGGTTTGTTGAACCATACTTCGAGTAAACGAGAGGTGAGCTCGTAGGAAGGTAGATCTTTCGGCCATCCAGGATAGATCAGTTGAGTCCAGTAATCTGCAGCTGGGGATTCGGGCGAAGTGAAATCTAGTGATGGTCCTCCTCCTCCTCCTTCTTCCTCTACGCTTCCTAGACCTCCTCCTGATGCTACGAGCCCTCCGACAAGTTGTTCCTCCAATTCGAGAGAAGCCGAGTAGACAGAACCTCGAGGGTCTCTCGGGACTGTTCGAGCTAATTCGACTGGTGGATAGCCTTGAGTTGAGGGACCGCTCGTGAGTGCACCGATACTCCTTGTCGAAGTGTCACCGAAAGGCATGCTTAGACCATCGATCTGACACTGCATGTAATCGGTTTGAGGAGGAGTTGGAAGGTTGGGTTTCGTTCGAGAGATGTATTGCTTCAACTCGTCTGTGGCGTACAACTCAATCACGAGATCAGTGTCGCTACTCCTCACCGTAGAAGACGTGTGGAATCTCACGGCGCACCTAGTTCAGCTTGTAAAGCGGAATTGGCAGCTTCGAGTGCAGCTACCGTTCCAGGTGAAGACCTCTTTTTCTTCGGACCTGTCACATCGTCGTACTCGCAAGAGATCGAATTCATATCACTGTGGAGGAGAGGGGGTCATTACAAGCTGTTCTGCGAGGTTTTGCGAGAGAGGGAGAATCGACCTTACCCTTTCGCCGTTTTCAAGCATCCTGAACAAACTGGTTTCTGTGAATCACACTTGACTTTGCGTTTCCTACAAGCCAAACAAGCCTACAACCGATAAAGAGAGAGATTCATCAGTTGATCATTCGGACGATAAAGTGGAGTGCTGAGAATTCAACTCACGAGTCCCCTAGCTATACTCTGACCTTTATCCTTCTGTGACTGTGATTGCGCTTCTGATGTAGATGCGTACGAGCGATAAGGAGCATGTCGATCGGGAGGCATTTGTTTGTTGATGAGGGGGAAGGCGTAGGAGGGGTCAAGTCGACAGCTAGAGGAGAGAGTCCAGTGCTGCTGTTTGATGAGTCGCTATCAATGTCGGCGTACTTCAATCTTGGATTGTCTGCTTGCTCTGAGATCGGCGGAAGTTAGATCGCTTTGGGTGAGAGATAGAGAAGACAGCCCGAGACCGAAACTGAACGCCCGAGGTTCGCAGACAGACGATTTCGCATCAAGAAAGACACACATTCTCCTTCTGCAATCGACTGACTAGACGTGTTACACTCTTGGGGAAGAAGCCCGAATAGACCGTGAAGAAAGAACTCATAAGGAGGTGTAGGAAACGAAAAAATAGAATCGGGGGTTCTAAGCAAAGCGAAAGATGAAGGATGCGTGCAAGGAAAACCGTCAAAGAGAAGCAGCAAGCGATACGGATCGTAGAGCAGTGGAAGGGAAGTTCGTCGGGTGGGAGAATAGAATTAGAAGATATGGTGAAAAGCGTAAGGAAGTGGAATCGGGAATGCGCAAGGGGGAATGAGGGGTGATCGTATATGGTACAGGGGAGAATGAGGAACTGAGAGGGGAGAGCGTCGTAATCTAGGAGGAGATGAAGGTCGATTCACTGAATACGAGACCTTGAGCATCGATAGTCTTGGTTTCGGTACCATTGCTGAGAGTGATCGAAGCTTTGACGGGGTTGAGCCACTATAGGTGCGAGAGAACAAGCTCAGATCAGCACTCGGAGCAGAAATAGGGTAGAAAGAAGCGCTTGTAGTAACTCACAGTGTAGATGTAAGGTTTCGTACCAGCAGCGTAATTGACAAACTTCCTGACGAGGTAAGGAATGTGACCAAGAACGTCTACCTTCTCGACGAGACCACGAGTCTTGTAACCTTCTGCCTCCGTAACGAGATCCTCAGTGAGAATGGCGTGGACCTTTCCTCCCTTGACCGCTTGAAGCTGGTTACCTTCTCCCTCGAGACTCGCACCTTCCCACACGTACTTGATCGAAGAAGGAGCGTCGTATCCAGTCTCCTTGTCCTTGATTGGGCTCTCGTGAGTCGCACTTGATCCTCCGACTACACCACTTCCTCCTGCAGTAACTGAAATGAGCTTGTCTCCAGCGACTACCGCTCCAATGTTGATGACTTTCGAACCGTAAGCGGGAGGAGTAGTGAATTCCATCATGATGAGTGAAACGCCGTCGTCCTCGAGAGATTGGAAATTGGCGAAATTCCATTTCGCGGCGAGGAGGTTGGGTCGCATTCCTTGAATAGCGTGAAGGAAGGTTCCCCTAGATCCTTCGACGTCGTGGACATCCGACCCAATCCTCAAGATACCGCTAACCTTGCATCGAGGCCAAATTCGGTGAATGCAGTAACCATCTCCTCCCGCCGAAGTATCGGGAGCGTCCCCTTGAGTGACCTTTCCGTTCAATTGACCAAAGTAAGTGAAACCTCCTTTCGATCCTGCTCCAACTTTGAATCCGGGACAGACTGCTTCGTAAACGAGTGAAACTTGAACGTCGTTGTCGAATTTACCCTCGATCGTATACTTGTTGGGAGTTGCCGGGTCGAGAGTGATGGAGAATTGATCCGATTTGCAAGAACGCTTGTCGAGTTTGGCGGAAGGAGAGGTTACGAAGTTTGAGACCGAGACGGATTTGAACAAGTTGGTGTCGGTTTTAGGGTTGCAGTATCTGAAAGTGAACTGAATCTGAGGGTACCACATTCTATAATAGGATCATCTAAAGGAATCAGTCATTTGGCTCATCGCTGTTCAAAGAGAGAAGTAAGGTGCGCGTACCCGATTGAAGAGTAGATGATCTGAACCATGACGAGACTACCATCTTTCTGAGTATGATAATAACTTTGGGTCTCTGTAGGTCCGATTCCACCTGAACACTGCCATTCAGTGTCTTGTTGAACGAGAGGGCCGAATAGTTGGTTCTGATCGGGAAAGTTGAGTTGAACGGGATGAATATTGGGTCCAGTAGGAGCAGATGAAGCGAACCACGACATGTCTATTGAGTAGTTGAGTTGAGTTGGAGTGAGTGTATGGGTGAAGTAGCAGAGTAAAGTGAAGGGAAGGAAAGAGAGAGAGAGCGAGAGAGGAACTTGAAGCGAGGCCACTTCGGACATTCTTCCTTTCTCTGCAATCGACTTCTAGATTACGCCAACACGATCAAGTACAGCTTAGCTACGAGTCAAGCAAAGTCCGAATCGAAAACTGGGGAATGAACTTTGCGAACCTTGTCTCTCAACTTCTTACTCGCTTACGTCAACTACCAACAGATACACCCAGTCACCTACAGCATTTGGTCATCAGAGTTCAGCGTGCGAAGAGCCAGGCAGAACAGGGCCAAGGGACGCAAGGGTTAGAGCTACTCGTGAGGTTGAGAGGAAGATTGGATGACTTAGAACAAGGATTGGCAGAATTCGAAGGGAACGACGTCGAGGGGGAAAGGAAGTGGTTGGGATTGAGGAAAGAGACTCAAAGAACGAAGGAATCGCTCGAAACTGAACTGAAATCTGCAACTTCGAAAATCGCAAGCGCAATCTCTACTTCCTCTACCTCCGATTCAAATGGTCGACATACGAGGTCCTCCTCCGTCGATCTCCCTCGACGTCTACCTCCGACCCAGCAAGCTCTCTCTCCCACTCCAGACCTCGACTCATTCCTCTCCCGTCTCAACTCCCAACCCTCACCCTCACCGTCCCAACCATCTCTCGCTTCCCATGCTCCACAACGCGCGAAGACACTATCAGAAGCCTACTCCCTCTTCCTACTCTGTACCTCCCCATCCACCATCCTCCCACCAGATCAAACCATTTCATCCATCTTTCGTGCGGCCGCTTCTCGTCCCCGTACTCCATCAGTCTCTACTTCTCTCGAATCTCGACTCTCTACACAAGCTCACAAAGCCTACTTCGACGAGCTAGCGACCAAATTATCTTCCTCGACCTCTCCGAAAGAAAAGGGGATGACATGGCAACGAATCTGTCGAGATTTGGCAAATGCTTGTTTACCTCTCATTCCTTCGAGATTGGGAGGAGGTTCCATCAAACGTCAACTCGAACTTCTACTCTCACCGAAACCGCAAGAAACGGAGGAATGGACGGTTCGACAAAGCTTCGAAACGCTTCGAACTCTTCTCGAAGTTTTGCAAAAACTTTGTGCTCCAGCTCGAGACGCTCAAGTTTCGAACCTCGTTTCAGACTGCTCGTACCCCGATGATGGGGACACGACTCGGGAGCTGGTGGAAGTCGTTAAGGAGACCTTGAAATTGGCGGATGAGATGCAAGGAGATTTGGAGAGGTTCAGGTCGAGCACAAAGGTGGCGTTGGCGAGTGATGAGGAGGTGCTGGAAGTGTTGAGAGAGGAAGCGGGGGACAGGGAAAGGAAAGCTATTAGAGGAATCGTGAGAGGAGAAATTGGGAGAGCAGACAAAATCGACGAGGAGATCCGGAGCAGGACGAAAGCTTGGGTGACAAGAAAGAGAGGAGGAGGAGATGGCGAGGATACTGAAAAGTTGACGAAAGAAGCGATTACGGAAGCTCTCGTCGATTCACTTTTCGAAGATCAAGCTGTCGGACCTCCACCGATTCCCGACGCCTCCTCTGGATCACCCTCTACATCTCCATCTTCCAATTCACTGCCTCCTATCTTCTGGGCAACATCGCCTCGTCTCTTCGAAATTCAGAACCATTTCCAAGCTCTAACGATTCTCGCTTGTCTAATCACCATCATTCCCTTTCACACCTCTCCGACTCCCACCCTTTCTTCCAACCCCGATCAACCAGATCTCCTCTCTCGATTATGGACAATTCTCAAATCCGAGATCACCTCCCCAACTTCTGCTACGACCTATGAATCGACCCCAACTCGACTCGCCCACTTATCGGACGAATTGATCGCTCATCGTCAATCGCTACTCCCGGATTCGACAAATGAGATCGGAGTGGAAGAGAAGGAAAGGATCAGGAATTCGACGGATCGCATATTGAGATACCAAGATCCTGTTTTTAAGCTCTTGAGGAAACGATTGAGGGAAGGAATCAAGACGAGTCTGATTGATGCGCTCAAGCAGCGAGGAGAGGGTGGAAAGGCGTCGAGTCAGGTTCCGGCGAATCTCAAAACTGGTCGCAACCTCACTTCACCTCGATCGAGAGACGCCAAACTCCCTTCCCTTTATGAATCGGATACTAGAAATACCCTCGCGGATACTGTCAAAGTGCAGTCGATAAAGGGGTACGAGAGGTTGATGGATCGGATGGATGAAACTGTGAAGGGGAGCTTGACAGAAGTTTGGGATTGGGTCGAGGAAGTGTGGGGAGATGTACTGGAATGGAAGTGAACGAGTTTCCCGAGATCCAAGATGCTGCGTTCAAACGAGAGAGACGAGGAAGACGGACTCGAAGGGGAGAAGGGGGAGAAGATGCGAGACTCACTCGAAATGAAGTCAAGGAGGCACGCTCACACTGCAGAGACGTCACGCCTAGTCGTCTCGCAACGAGCTCGTCAAACAGAGAACACTGAGCGATACATTCGATTGAATTTCGTCTATACACACGATTCAGTTTACTCGAATCCTAACACGAGAACTTCTTTCCCGTCAACAATTCATAAGCCTCCTCATACTTGCCCCAAGTAGCTTTAACGATATCCTCTGGAATCTCTACACCGTCCTCTTCGATTCCTCCTCCCTTCTTCCCGAATCCGCCTCCTCCAGACTTCAACCATTCCCTCAAAAACTGTTTATCGAACCCAACCATTTTTTCCCCTTCTGCCCAAGTCTTCGCGGGCCAGAATCGTGAACTGTCTGGAGTCAGGCATTCGTCGACTAGGATCAAAGTGGGTTCGCCGGAGGGGGAAGACGAAGGGAGGAGCCCAAATTCAAACTTCGTGTCTGCTAGGATTAAGCCGTTTTGTAGAGAGTGCTTTGCGGCGGTTGAGTAGAGTGCTAGGGCGTAAGATTTGAGTGGTATGGCGAGAGAGGAAGAGGGAAGGTGTTTCGCAACTATATTCGACAATGAAAAAAAGGAAAGTAAACTCTCTTTCATCAGCAACCAAGGGAAGTATGCAACGAGGAGAAAAGGAGGAAAGGTGGAACCCACGTTCATCAGGATGAATGTTTTCATCTTTGTCTCCTACTTCTGCTTTGGTAGAGGGAGTGAAGAGGGGAGGAATGAATTGACTAGATTCTTTCAATCCTTCTGCCAGTTTCATTCCGTGCATCGTTCCACTCTTTTGATATTCCGCCCATGCCGAGCCTAGACATGATCTCACTCGTCAGCTCAACCAGTTCTCACGTCGAAAGAGGGATGAACGAGAGGCGGAAGTTTTCGAAAAACTCACCCGTTATGTAACCTCTCACGATAGCTTCGACTGGTAAGACCTGAGCTCTCCTAACCCAAATAGCTCTCCCCTCCAACTGATCCCTGTACTCTTGAACTTCTTGAGGCATCTCGAGGATATCGGAAGTAATGACATGGTTTGGAATATGTTTGGTTCCGGGTGCGTTTGAGAGGTAATTGAAGAAGAAGAGCGATAAAGAAGTCAACAGTTTACCCTTGTTTGGGATACCCTACACTCCTCCTCACATGCCATGATTCAGCTGGATTTGACTCGGCAGGATAAAGAGATGAAAGAATGAGAGAAACTCACATTCTTCATGATGACATCGAAAGCGGATACTCGATCAGTAGCTACAAACAAGAGTGCTTCTGGGTGATTAGGGACTTCGTAAATATCGCGAACTTTGCCTCGAGCGAGTAATTTTAGATTCGGACAATCAGTGTTGATGAGTGCGGTAGACACTGTAGAAAGACGTGCTAATGTGAGCTCGTAGCAACAGAAGCAGAGGTTTGAAGTTCAAAGAGAGGTTCGTACTGTTTTGAAGGAGGTTGAGGATGTATGCGAAAGGGGTAGATGGAGAAGAGAACGAGAAACTTTTCCGCAAGTCCAGAAGATGAAAACTTTCACTCATCTCTCTCTCGGGGGCCACGAGTCGACAAAGAGCGGATCAACGAAGTTGCATTGCGCAGAAGAGGAACTATACAGAAGGAAACTTTGCACGTTTCGAGTCTTACTTTTCTCTCGGAAGAATTTTGGCAAGTCAGTTCAAACTCTCGCCTGTCGGCGAAAACGAAGGAGAGAAAAAAAAAAGAGAAATCGCAACGATGCCGAAGCATCGAAGCACTCTAGCCGGTCCCTACCGGGCTAGGAATTGGGAATTAAATCCTCGAATAGATTAAATCTGTCGTTTCACACACATCACATCAACCACTTTCTCCCAAACTTCTCCTTTCCACCGCTTTGTAACTAATCTTTGCCCTTTTCCGAGTCGAGAGGAGGTAGGCGATGGGGAGGAGAGAGAGAGGAGAGAGGGTCGAGTGGGAGGAGAACGAGTAGATTCAAAAAAGGCGAGGGTATTTTAGAATTTTTTGGTCGAGGTCGGATTGGAGGGAGAGCGATGAGGGGTAAAAGGGGAGAGGAGGAGGTTTACTCTTCAGCGTCAACAACGGTGGTGTTAAGACCCTATAGAGAGTGATGGAAGGTGAGTGAGCGGAGATCAGAAAGGGAGAAGAAATAAAGAGTTATCATTACCTTGAAGTCGGTGGTGGGGACGAAAGAAGCGTAAGTGTAAAGCTTCTCGTCGGCGGGTGCGTCCTCGTCGTCGTTACGCTTTCGGTGAAGACGAACTCGGATACGGTGAGGGACGTTCTTGATTCCCTTTCCCCAGATGGCCGAGTTGAGTCCAGGTTCGAGAACGACCTTCTTGGTACCCATGTGCTTTTGAGCGAAGGCCTTGACGGCCTTGACGGCGGAAGGAGCGCGGTGCTTGAATCCTTTACCGTGGACGCGAGTGTGGAGGTGAATCGTGTACTCGCGGGCGACAACGTCCGTAAGAGCCGAACGGGTCTTTCGCTCAGAGGTGTTCTTGTTTCCACGGGCCATTGCCTGTTGGACCATTCAAATATCGAGGTGATCAGTTAAACGGGACTTGATAAAATGGCAGGTGAGCTCAACATCGACCCCATTCACTCCCTCCTCTCTCGACTAGCATGACTTGTCTACCAACTGCTAGTGATCCTTTCGAAGCTACTCCCATGCAGTTTCAACGGTGACAGGTCGAGGTCGAGTCGAGTTGAAGGGCGAAAGTGACTTTTTTTCGAGATGGATAGGAAAGAGCGAGGAAGAGGTGGAGAGCGGTTTGGGATAGCTAGGGATCTTGCTAGAGTGTCTACGAGTGCTCCGATGAACAGCTACTTACGATCAAGTATGGGCGTTAGTCGACGAAGGGAAAGAGAGAAAGACTTGATTTCAGTTTCTTATTGATTGCAATTCGAGTTACCTTTAACTCTCTCTCCTTACTCCACATCATCCAACACTCTTTCCACTCCACCATAGCGAGGATGTCGCTCTCTCCAGAGCTGCCAGATCCACCACACCTCAAGAATGAGACTCCCATGCCACCAGATCTAGTCGGAGCGGGAGAGTCACATCAATCGAATCAACGACCCAACAAACGTACTCTCACTGAACTACAGGATGAAGCGGATGAGAATGAAGTCAAAGACGCAGAAGGAAACGCTTCAGATGATCAACCAGAGGATAATGGAGAGGATGGGAAAGAAGCAAGCGGACAAGAGGGAGAAGATCAAGATGAGGAGGAAGAAGAAGAAGAGGACGAGAGTGGTCAGGTAAGCCTCTACTACATTGTCCGACTCTCGTACATTCACTGACGAGCTGGACGAGCGATCAACTTCGACTTGAAAACAGGATTCGGATCGACCTCGCAAGAAAAAGGTTATTCGTCAATTCAACCTCCTTTTCTTTCCTTCAACTCAAACTGACTGGAACTCGCACACACACACAGAGGAGGAAGCGTGCTGGAAATCAATTCCTCGATATTGAAGCCGACGTTGATGAAGATGAGGACGAGGAAGAGGAGGAAGGAGAAGAAGGTTTCATTGCGAATGGTATGTCCCTTCCTTTATTCTCTCACATTCATGCTCTCAGCTGATCAACAACGTGCAATGTAGACAATTTCATCGTCGATCGTCGAGAACCTCGTCAAGAACGAGACGGATCTTTACCACCGGGAGACGACGATGTAGATTTCGGAGACACAGAAGATGGAGACGCATCTCACCGAAGATTAGATCGACGTAGGATGGCAAAGAAGGATCAGGAGGCTGCGGCATTGGCGGAAGAATTGGATGCGAGGTACAAGAAGAACAAGTACAAGGCGGGAGATAACGATGATTGGGCTCCTCAAGCTTTACTTATGCCGAGTGTCAACGATCCGAGTATTTGGGGAGTCAAGTGCAAGGTATGTCGAAAAGTCTTCTTCACTCTCTGTCGAAATAGAGATTGTTGACAGGTTTTCCGATGTAGGTCGGTCGCGAACGTGATCTCATCTTCTCGATCTCTCGCAAAGCCGCCGCACTTCAAGCTTCCGACAACAGTCAACCACTTCGAATCATCTCCGCCTTTCACCGAGACTCGCTCAAAGGTTTCCTCTACATCGAAGCTCGCTCAGAACAAGACGTCCGAGATGCGATTCACGGTCTCGTCGGAATGTATCACAACGGTCCGAACGGAATCTTTCTCGTCGACCTCGAAGAGAGAGCAGATCTCCTCAAGACGAAACAAAAGAAGATCGAGTTGCAACCTGGAGGATGGGTCCGAATCAAACGAGGGACTTATGCGGGAGATTTGGCTCAAGTGTTGGGATTGAGTGAGAACGGAGAAGAAGCGACGGTCAAATTCATCCCTCGTATCGATTTGACTCCGAAGGATGAGAATACTCAAGTTGGTCCAGATGGAAAGAAACGTAGGAAAGGTACTGCGACTCCTCTCGCTTTCCGACCACCTCAACGATTGTTCAACCCAGAAGGAATCAGTAAAGCGTATGGAGGTTCTTCGGTAGCGAAACGACCTGGAGGAGTCTTCATGTTCCGAAACGACGAATACAAGGATGGATTCTGTGAGAAGGACATTCGATTCTCGGCATTGACGATCGAAGACGTTCACCCTACGATCGACGAACTCACTCGGTTCCAAGGAGAAGCGGGAGCGAACGGAGAAGCACTCGACCTCGCATCGATCGCAGAAATGGCTCGCAAAGTCGCTCGAACGATTCTACAACCTGGAGATCACGTCGAAGTGTTTGAAGGAGATCAGAAAGGAATTCATGGAACTGTCGACTCGATTTCGAATGAAATCGTCGCCCTCACTCCCGACGCCGAACACGAACTAGGAAAGATCAAGGTCGAGGTACCGACGAAGAGTGTCAGGAAGAGGTTCAAGGAGGGAGATCATATCAAGGTTATGCAGGGTTCGAATGCGGATGAAACGGGTTTGGTGGTCAAGATTGAGGGGGAGACGATTACTTTCTTGAGTGATCTGAGTTCGACGGAAGTCAGCGTGTTTACGAAGGATGTGAGAGAAGCGGCAGAGATTGGAAGTGGTGTCAACATTATCGGTGGATATGAACTTCACGATCTCGTTCAACTAGAGTCAGCAACACCTTCTTCTCCGCTTCTTACAGTCGATTCGCTGACACGTTGTTTCGATATAGTCCTCAAACTGCAGGAGTTATCATCAAGATTGAACGAGAAATGTTCCGAATCCTCGATCAATCCGGAACTGTTCGTTCGCTCAAACCTAGTCAGATCAGTTCAAAGGTTTCTACGAGGTTCGCTGTCGCAACGGATATGGAAGGATTCGATATCAAAGCCGGAGAAACGATGAAAGAAGCTAATCCTGTGCGTTCTCTCTTTCTCTTTCGTAAACATCAAACTGCTCGCTGACTCGAATGATTCCGCAGAACAACCCTTCCGGAGAACGACGAGGTCGAGTCCTTCACGTCTATCGATCCCTCTACGCTTTCCTTCATTCTCGCGACATCGTCGAAAACGGAGGAGTCTTCGTCGCCTACGCTCGAAACCTTCAATCGACCGCACCTCGAGCGAACAAACCGAAAGTAGGAATGGGAATGGGAATGAATCCTGAACGAGCTGGATTGCAACAACAACCTCAAGCGATGCCAGCCGGGAACAGTTTCAGACCGGATGGGAGGATTCATCGAAAAGTGGCAGTAATTCAGGGAACTTACAAAGGGAATACGGGTATCATCAAAGATGTGACGGGGAATCAAGCTAGGGTCGAACTGCATTCGAGCAACAAGGTTATCACGATTCTCGTTGACAAACTCAAGGAACAAAAGTAAGTCTCGAACGAACTCATTCGAACGGTTCTCGCGACTAATACGTTTTGTTCGCGTTCTCTTCAGATCCGATGGTACGCTGATTCCTCTCCTGGAACGCCCTGGAGGAGGACCTGGTGGATACGGTGCTCGAGGTGGTTTCAACCGAGAAGGTTCAGCTGCTTTCGGGTCTGCTTCAAACACTGCACCTCTCGGAGGAGGAGGAATGGGTCCACCTGGAGGAGGAGGATATGGAGGAGCGCCTCCTTTCGCTGGAGGAAGAACTCCTGCACCCAACTTTGCGAATGGTCGAACTCCCGCACCGAATTACTCTGGAGGACGAACTCCAGCTCCAAATATGTTTGGAGGAGGAGCTACCCCTGCTGGAGGTGCGTTTGGGGGAGGAGCTACACCGAGAGCAGGAGGAGCATTCGATCCTTCAGGAAGAACACCGAATCCTTGGTCTGCCGATTCTCGTACTCCTTTCCATCGACCAGGTCAAGACGACGCTTTCAACCCTTCTTCTCGAACTCCTTTCCACCCTGGTATGGGCGGAGCTCAAGCTGGACCTTCAGGAGCGACACCGAACCCTTACAACGCTCCTCCTCCACCAGGAGTAGCAGCCGCTCAAACCGCTTGGAATTCGAGTTCTCGTACTCCTTATGGTGGTGCAGCAGGAAATCGAACACCTTTCGGAGGTGCGAACGATGGAGGTAAGACTCCCGATCCGAGAAGAGCAACTGCTGGAGGAGGTCGAACACCGGGATATGGAGGAGCAGGAGGAAGAACTCCAGCTTACGGGGCTAAGAACGGTTACTCTGCTCCAACTCCTGCCGCGATGTCTGCTCCTACTCCTGCCGCGAATGGTGGTGCTTCAGGTTGGGAAGATGATGAATGGGGAGTGGCACCGAATAGTGCTCCTACCCCTGCAGCTTCTGTGAGTTTCCCTTCTGCTCTTTCCTCCCTCTGCGACTCAATCCTAATAGAGCTTCCCGATCTACTTTCAGCGTGGAAACGAATACTCGGCTCCTACACCTTACACAGCGCCTACACCTTACACCGCTCCTACTCCCGCCGCGAACGGAGCTCCAACGCCCGCCGCTTATCCTTCTGGACCTACACCTGCCGCTTCTGCTCAAACTCCGGGTGCTGGATTGTCGTATCAAACCCCAGGAGTCTACGCTGGTGCCGCAACAGCAGCTGCCGAACCGCTTGAATATCACGAAAGGAATCAAAGTCAAAAAGCTTTACCGAAAGATTGGGTCGTCAAGGGAGTTAGGGTTATCGTTGAACAGTCTGACTTCCAAGATAATCGTTTGATCGGTCAATACGGTGAGCAACGTTCCCTCTCTCTCTCTCGACATTGGCTTCGACTCATCATCGTTTCGCTTCGAAATTTAGCTATCGTTACGGAATCCAACACAAAGACTTGTAGTCTCTACATCGAATCGAATACAGAGAATGTCGTCAGCTTCCCTTGCTCAGACGTCAAGCCAATGCCACCTTACGATCAAGGAGAACGCTGTCTCGGTACGCTTTTCTAGTTTCTCCGACATTATTCGTTCTATCGACTCTGACTCTGTCTCTCTGTCATGACATAGTTCTCGACGGAACGCATCGTGGTGAACGAGTAACGACAAACTCTGCAGATGGAGATCAATTCATGGTTGAACTTTCGAGCGGAGGTGAGCCCTTTCAAACTATTCTTCGTCGAGACCCCCATTGACTCTCTCTCTCTCCACCAACTTGTAGCTCCCGTCATCGTCGACAGTCGACATCTCGTACAACTTGGAGAAGTGCCGCCTGCAGCTTGATGAAACGAGAGTGAACGATTTCTTTTGTGCAGTTTTATACATTGTTTCCCAGTCTCTCTGTCTCTCTCTTCCCCTGTACTTCTTCACTTTAGTAATCGCTTTTGCAGCCCGCTACGCCTTTTGTACGTTTCGAAGTTGCGAAAAGGCGAGACTTTTTCATTTCCCATCCGTCATTGCTAAACTTTCCCTCTTTCCCTCTCCCTTTTCACTCTCTACTTTCACTCTTCAAACCCCCACCACAACACTCACACAAACTAGAAGTATGTCTTCCTGGGCCGATATCGCTGCAAAGAACACTCCCGAGGAACTCGAGGCTCATCCCGATACTTCCCTCCTCGAAAAGAAAGAAGATCACCCTTCTCACTCTGGAGAACAAGCTGTCGATTACGAGGCTGAACACGTTCACGGTAAGCACTCACTCTGCTTTCCCTCAACCCCCTCGTCCTCATCAGACGTACAGAGGGAGACTGCGTGTTGCTCTCCCAACGTCACAATCAAATCTCCCTCTCCTCTATCCCATCCCGCTCTCTATCTCGATACTGACCCTAGTAACTTCTGCTTGATTCTAGTCGTTGATCAAGAAGAAGCACGAAAGCTCCGTGAAGCTATGGGTCACGCCGATGAGTCTCACATTGAAGACGATTTCGCTCGAGCACGCGAACACAAGCAAGCCCGAGATGCTGCTGCTCAAAAAGCTCGAACTGGTTCCTCTTCCCAGCAAACCAAACCCCAGACTCAATCCCAATCGCAATCTCCCGCTGTTCCCGCTCCCGCTAAGCAAGCAGCGAAAGATGTTTCATCCGAACAAGCACGATTGAAGGCTGAGACTCAGAAGGAGCTCAAGGAGGAGGTCGATGTCGTCGCCGCAACTGCCGAGGACAAGCTCGAGAAGGGCAAACAAAACGCTCAACAAGGAGCAAAGGATGCTGAGAAGAAGTACGAGGAGGGAAAGAAGGAAGTCAAGGAGACCTACGCTGAGGGAAAGAAGGAGGTCAAGGAGAAGTACGCTGAAGGTAAAGCCGAGGCGAAGGAGAAGTACGCAGAGGGAAAGAAGGTCGCGGAGAAGAAGTGGGAGGAAGGTAAACAAGATGCGAAGGAGTTTGCTGGCAAAGTCGAGAAGGAAGCGAAGAAGGACGCCAAGAAGGTTCAGAAGAAGGCTTCAGAAGTCGAGAGGGAAGGTAGAGCTCTCGCGAGAGAATACCCTTATGCCGCGACTGGAATTATCGGAGCTAGTAAGTTTCCTTTCGTCTCTTCTCTCTTCTCTCTCGTTCTGAGCTCATTCTCGCTATATCTGTCTACAGTCAACGTCGCACTCGTCGCTGTACCCGCTTACTACGCCTACGCGAACTGGCACCACCCCCGTTGGGATCGAAGGATCGTTTCTGCGGTCGCAGTCGGACTCACTGCTGCTTTCGGTGCTGAATCCGCGTTGGGATGGTTCGAATACAAGGAGGGACACCGACCCAACCTATAAACTACTCTCCTCACTCTCTTCGTGCTGAGTCCTAATTATTCTTTTTTTCTCTTCTGTATCAATTCCCTTTTCTCTCCTTACATACACAACTCTCCCCTCCGCCCCTTCTAGTAGTCTCTCTCATGATCAGTCAAATTGCAGTACTATCCTTCAGTTTTGCAGTTCCGTCACTCGTTCATAGTTCTTCGAGGGCTTCATCGCAAGTTTCTCGTTTCCTTTCTGCGAGAGCTTGATTCCTTTCCGCCAACGCCTTGCTCGCCGAAGTTGTGAAGGAAAGAGTTGTCTAGGTCACGCGCGGTCGAGAGAGGACTCGCCGGAAGGTCGAGGAGAAAGGAAAACTTAAAACTCTCGCAAGAATCGAACAACGAGAAGATAGTTTTGTTCACCGGTTGAATAATATTGACAACAACATAGTGTAGACAAGTAAAGGGTATGTATGCGCACTGGTTTGCGTTGGACCATCGCCGCGTAGCAGCCAGTAAATCCTCTGCAAGGGAATAGTACGCCCGCCTCCGATCCTTCACCTCATGAATCCCTTCTCTACAAGCCTCGACCCTTCCTCCCACTCTACCGACCCTCATAACAATCAAATCCGTCTCAAACCCCCTCCGTAAGAAAAAGGCGAAACGGAAAAAAGCTTGCGAGAGAAGTCGATAAAGTTTTGGTGTAGGAGGAAAAGAAAGTCGAAACGAAAGAAGGGGAGGAAAGGAAAGGGATCTAGGTTCTGAGCGCCGCCGACAGGGAACGTGACATCGAGCCGGACGGTGGAGTGGTGATTAGATGATCATCCTCCACTGGATGCTTCCACTGAAAAAGTCGGTGATTCGGTAATCGCGTACACCTACAATAAAGAGGATAACGCAAAAACCCGGCGCTGGTTGGGAGAAAAGGAGAGAGAAGCCTCTGAGGCGAGGAGGGAAATCGGTTCTTTTTTTTGGGTTGAAATTTGTTGCAATCCACCTGTGGGTCAAGCAGTCGACGCGCCTCTTCTCCTCGTTCCACTCAGTGTCCCCTTCATTCAACTTGACGAACATCTCATCTCTCAACACAACGACAAGCAGAGTATGACTAGTCGACCTAAACCACTCTCTAGCCAACCTAAACGTAAATGGGGAGGAGGATCGGATGATGATGAAGAGGAGAACAAATTCGAACAATTGGGTTCAGAAGAATGGCCTTTAACTCCTCCTAAACCGAAATCAACTGCATTCAAACCACCTGCACAAGTCAAACAACCTTCTGCGAGTACAGTCAACAAAGGAGGAGTGACGGGAAGAAGTTCAAGTCACGCGAATAACATCAAGTCAACTTCGACCACAACCTCTAGCAGTTCGAATGGAAGAGCACTAGCAGCGAAACCTTCTTTTACAGCTCACAAACTAGCTCCCATTTTCGGCAGCAAACCCACTCCTTCCACTTCGAATCCTTCCTCCTCCTCTCGTTCAACTTCACTCCCTGCATCTTCCTACTCTTCCTTTTCTCGCGCTACTTCAACCGCTCCTTCGACTCAACCTTCCTCTGCCGCTTATGCATTCAACCAAGAATCGGCCCTTCCAAAGAAACGACATTTACCTTGGGCCGACCTCGAAGCTTCAACTTCGAAACAAACTCGAACGGGTTCTTCAAACTTTCATGAATTGTCGGGACCTAGTGGATCGTCGAAATTGGCAGGAGTCAAGGGTCAGATGCTCACGAGCAGCTCGATGGATATCAAACAGAAAGTGCTGTTGAGTCCGGAACAACAAATGGTTCATAAATTGGTCGTAGAGGATGGAAAGAGTGTCTTCTTCACCGGTTCTGCAGGTTCGCTTCTACTCTCTTCTCAGTCTCACATGCTCTTCATTAGACTGATGAGACGTTGTTCGCGTGTAGGTACCGGAAAATCGGTTCTACTTCGAGAAATCATCGCTTCACTCAAACGTAAACACAAAGGCAACGCAGATGCTGTAGCAGTCACAGCTTCAACAGGAATGGCAGCTTGTAACATTGGAGGAACGACGATTCATTCGTTTGCGGGAATCGGGATTGGAGCGGAACCTGCACCGAAATTAATCGACAAGATCAAGAAGAATAGGAATGCGAATGCGAGATGGCAGAGGTGTAAAGTGTTGGTCGTAGATGAAGGTGAGCACTCCGACTCTCCTTGTTCCTGCTGTGACAGTGCTGATTTCGCGTCCGTACTTCCTTTGTTAGTTTCGATGGTCGATGGAATTCTGTTCGACAAACTCGCTGAGATTGGTACTGCACTCAAGAAACGTGCATCGAAGTCTAGCTCAGCAAGCTCTAGACCATTCGGAGGAATCCAGGTAAGACGAGAATACCTCTGTTTCTCAGTATCCTCCGAGAACTGAACTTTCCTCCGTTCCCTGCTAGCTCGTCGTTACTGGCGATTTCTTCCAACTACCTCCAGTTACGAAAGGTGTCACTCCTACGTTCGCTTTCGAAGCGAATGCTTGGAAAGCGGCAATCAACGAAACTGTCAATCTCACTCAAGTTTTCCGTCAGAAGAGTACCGGTTCGTCAGAATCGCTTTCTCAGTCCGATGAAAGCCGTACTGAACCCCCGGACGACGACCAGAATTCATCGACATGCTCAACGAAATGCGTTTCGGTCAACTCTCTGCTGAATCGATCGAAAAGTTCAAGAGGTTGAATCGTGAGCCCAAATACACTGGAATCGAACCCACTGAATTGTAAGCTCCTCCTACTTCTGCTGGCTTACGTGTCGAACAAGCTGACGATGCGACTCGCTTGTGAAGGTTCCCTATGCGTCATCAAGTCGAACAAGCGAATCAAAATCGACTTCGAGCGTTGAGAGGAGAACCAACGACCTTCAGAGCCGAGGATTGGGCAGGAGACAAGACACCCGAACAAATGAAGACCGACACCTACTTGAACAACTTCATGGCTCCCGAAACGCTCGTTCTGAAACTAGGTGCTCAGGTCATGTTGATCAAGAACCTCGACACTACTCTCGTCAACGGTACGGTCGGAACTGTAGTTGGGTTCGGAGTTCCCGAATTGGAGGATTCAGATGGAGAAGAGGATATCAAGTTGGCAGATGGAACGAGGATCAAAGGGGAGAAGAGGGAGAAGACTACTCAGGAAATCAGGAATCAACAGAGGATCGCGAATGCTGTTGCAGCGGGGAAACTAGAACAGAGTCCCGTGATCGAGTGGCAGACTCCTCAAGGGATCGAGAAGAAGATTATGGCGAGGGAAGAGTTCAAGGTCGAGGATAATCAAGGGAGGAAAATCGCTTCGAGAAAACAGGTGAGTTCTCTTCTTTTCTATTCATCTCCCGCACCAGACTGACGTCAACTCTCCCTATCACAGTATCCTATCATTCTGTGAGTATCCGTTTCGTGTCAAAACTTGCTAGTAGCAACGAACTGACTTATTTCCTCACCTTGTCTTCCCCTTTCTCACAGAGCCTGGGCGATGAGGTAAGTTTCTATCTTCTACATCAACTCCCGACATCAGCTGATGAAATATGACGGCTCACAGTATACACAAATCGCAAGGTCAAACGATCGCTTGCGTCAAGGTAGATCTCGGCAAAGTTTTCGAAAAAGGTGAACTTGACTTTTCCCGCTTCACTACTTTGTTCAACGACTGACAACGATCCCGTCTATAGGACAATCCTATGTCGCGCTATCTCGTGCCACATCACTCGATGGTCTTCAAGTGCTCAACTTTGATGCGAAAAAGGTTCTCGCACACGAGAAAGTTATCAAGTGGAGTGTCAGTTCACTGTCTTCCCTCCCACTCTCCATAATGCTGACCTATCTTTCGTCTGCAGAAATCACTCACTATTCTCGGCACTCACTAACTGCCTCTCCGCTGTATCGATACCTTCTCCTCGTTTTACTTCTCTCTCTCTCTCTCGCATATCGTAGTTTTGCATTGTACAGTTGTCATCTCTTTCGATTTTCAAACTCTCTTCGTTTACCTTCTACGCAATACATTCACTCTCTCTACTGCACCTTCCAGAAATCAGACTCGATCCGAGACAGTGTGTGAGAGAGAAAAAACGAGTTTTGCGAAAAATTTGCGAATTGGTGGTACGATTTGAACAAGCTAGGTAACAAGCACTTCCTTTTTCCCTTTTCCCTTTCCTTTCAAGCGTGAATGGTTCATCTCTTCCTCTTCCTTACTGGTTCCTCCTCGCTCTCATCCGAATCAGTCATCACGATCGTTTCTGTCTTCTTTTTGGCGGCTGAACGTGCAGGAGGTTTGCGAGCGGTAGGAGCAGCGACGACCTTCTTGGCTGGAGCTTTCTTCGCTCTGTGCAACCCCACGTGCGATGTCAGGGAGAAGCGGAGATACGAGGGAGGAAGAAAAGAGAGGACGCACGGTTTCTTCGCCGGAACAGGTTCATCGCTTTCCTCATCAGATCCTTCGTCGACCGGTTGGAACTGTGAGAACAACTCGTCGACTTCAGCTAAAGACACTGTACCTGATAGCTGAGTAGAGGCTCACCAATTTAGTTTGTTTCCCTTTCGCAGCCGTTTTCTTCGCTGGAGCTTTCGTAGCCTTTCCTTTCCCCTTCGCACCTCCCCTACTCGAACTCGCGACACTCGAAGCCATCGAAGCGTCTGAATCATCGTCCATACTATCGGGTTCACGAGCTTTCCCCTTTCCTTTCCCTTTCCCTTTCTTTGCTTTAGGATCTTCAGATTCTTCAGATTCGGATGCGTCGGAATCTTTCGCTTTTCCTTTCCCTTTACCCTACACATCATGAATATCCTCCCATGTAAGTAGAGCCGAGGAGAGTCGAGCACAAGGGAAGAAGGGAAAACGTTACCTTTGAACCATATTTAGCTTCTGCCGCTTCTTTCGCCAAACGCATCTGGGAACGAGTTCATGCGTTGTGTCAATTCCGATATCTTTAGCACAGAAGAGAAAGATAGACTGTTACCTCATCCTCAAGATCATCATGTTCCGGACCCTCTTTACTAGGTTCGTACCCTTTCTTCAAAATCTCATTCCTAGTCTCCTTCAACAACTTCCTTACCCAACTATTTCACTCTCCCTTGCAATCATCAGCTCCGGCGCTCACTCGTACGAACAACGAGAGAGAGGGACAGAGGGAGGGACTCACTTTCCAACCGCATCTTTATCTCCTTTACCAACGAATTCCTCGACGGCATTCTGAATCAAACTTTCACTCAAAACGTTCAAGTTTTGAGCTTCTAAATAATCATGAACCAATGCAGAAACCGTGATTTTTTCCATTTGTTCCGTTGCTCCTTCTACCGACATGGCATGTTCTAAATCATCCAGTTTCGGTTCGTTGATAGTTATTTTCGATTTACCTTTATTTCTCTCAATCCCTCTCTTTATCAGCGAGTATTCAAAAGAGGAGAGAGGGAGAGAGAGGGAGGAAAAAAAGATCGTACGTTGCATTGATTTACGATGGAATTGAACTAGATCTCGAGGGTTCGCAACTTTGTCAACGAAATCTTGTCCGAATCTTTGTGGGTTCCCAACTTCGAAATGACTCGTTCCGTCGGGTCCTCCAGAGTAATCAACCTGTACGCCAAACCACAGTGCGAACGAGCGTGAGAAAGAGAACTTGTGCGTTCAGAGTCAGAAAGGGAGAGAAACGTTACACGAAGACGAATGAGGGGTAAAAGTCGTTCGGATTCTTCTTCGTCTGGATGTAATTCGTCCCATTCTTTATTCGCTTGATCGATCAACTCATTCACCTATTCAAACCAACAAACTCCCATCATCAATTTTCTTCCACTCCTTCGACCAAGAGAGAGAGAGAGAGAGAGAGAGAGAGACAGAGAGAGAGAGAGAGAGAGAGAGAGAGAGAGAGAGGTTTACTCACCTTTACTTTGAGGTATTTAGTTACGGCTTGTTTGTTTGAAAGTTTCTTCTTATCCTCCGTCTGTTGATCATGATACGCATACAAACTGATTTCCTCAAACACGAAAGGTCTAACTGACCTCAATCGAATAGGAGTGAAATCGAATTCTTTGTTTTGAATCTTGATCAATCCTACATGTCTAATCACTTCCCGACTCATTAGCTGAATTCAAAGAAGGGAAGGAGAGGGGACAGTGAGGAGGACGTACTTTGGGATAGCTTCACCTTTTGCGAGAGAGGTGGCGATGGAAGAACCGGGTTGAGAAATGTAATAAGGTCGATTCGTAACGGGTACGGGTCG